>Ga0181417_1000002_pt1 | contig 109286 bp, 113 predicted proteins | sample 40SPOviralmetaG_FD_130142 | JGI IMG/M metagenome (GOLD analysis project Ga0181417, IMG submission 130142) | Marine viral communities from the oligotrophic San Pedro Time Series (SPOT) site, San Pedro Channel, CA, USA - 40 SPOT_SRF_2013-02-13 | ecosystem: Environmental > Aquatic > Marine >...
CCATGAACATTATGTGTAATTTGAGGCACTCCATTTTTTACTCCTGATACAAAACCTACATGTGTATTATGAGTTTTAGAATTTAAGACATCTCCGTGATGACTTGAATTTGGCCAAAAGATACCTACAATATCTCCTGTCTTATACATGTCAGCTGTGGTACTACTTTTAGCTTTTACTTGACGAGTAGTTTTAACCAACTGACTTCCACTCTTTACATTATCAAATGCTGGATTATCATATATATTATAGACTTCAGTACTGTTTTTCTTTTTGTCCATATTTTCTTTTATATCCCAAGCATTGCGATATTTTACACCCAGAGCTTCTGTTAGGATATCATTTTGTTCTAAGATTTGACACATACCTTTAGCACATTGTAATTCTTCTAACTTTGTTGGAATATTAGTAAAGAACATAGCATTAGGATCTTTTGACTTATTTGATTTTTCAAATGCAGCTTTAGTAATAGGGCCAAATTTACCATCTACTTGTGATGATTTTAGAAAACCTTCTTCAACTAATTTATTTTGTATATCAACAACTTGTTGTGTAGTCTGAGGACTTTTGTCTGATTTGTATTTATTATAATATTTATCTACTGCAGAAAGATCTAAACTTTCATTAGCCAGCTTTTGCTCTAATGCTTTTTTAGTATTTTTACCAAAGATACCGTCTGCTCCAGAAGCTCCTATATTAAATCCTTTTTCCTGCAATTGTCTTTGAAGAACTTTTACTTCGTCTCTACTAGCATTCTTATAACTATCTATAAGATCATTTTTTGCCTTGTTCTTTTGTTCAGCTTCATACTTAGTAAGATTATCCATGTAGTTGGTTACATTATCTATCTTTTCATATGTTGAATTTTCTAAGAATGCATTTTTTGCAAGTTCTAAATTTTCTTCAGAAGTTAACAGTCTTTCAGGCATACTACCAATTGGCCTTGTGTATTCAGGTGCCGTATCTGTACTTTCAGAATCAACAGCGTCAACTACTGAAAAATCAAAATCTTGTTTAATAACTGGATTAAATTTATCAGGATTTGAAATTTTATCACGCAAACTTCTATTAAAAAAATCTTCGGTAAAGGATCTTGTAGTATTAACAGGCTCTTGTTTAACAGGCTCTGGCGATTGTTTAATAGCATCACCTACCATATCTAGTTTTGGAACAGTGTTAGATGCAGGAAATGGTGTTCCAGAGTTCCATGAACCACCTGGTTGCATTTCTACTATGTAACCATTCTTTGCATATTCAAGCGCTTCATTCTCATCTAAATTAAGGATAAAACCTCCTTTATTATGTACTCCACCATGATTAAACTTTTTATTTAGAAGTCTTTCAAAATCACTTCCACTAACTACGTTAACTGCATCTCTTAGTTTATCTCCTTTTCTTCCTATAATAGGAGTAATTTGATTTGCATCAAAACTTAAAACTTTATCCTCAAATAAAGCTCCAGAAGGAACTTTATCTGGATGAAATCCTGGATATTGTCTTACATAGTTTGTATTACTTTTAGAACCTTTGAGTAACTGATTAACTTGTTCTACTCTTCCTTTAGGTGCTTGATCTGCAAACATTTTTACATAAAAAGGATTTTTTCCCCCATATCTTGGACCTATCCATGATGGATCAGGTGAAGTATATAATATATCTGAATTAGTTCCTTCTAACAGTTCGTCATGACCTCCGCTTCTTCTTCCTCTATTTATAACATTTTTTGGTGCAAGACTAGTACCATAAGTTTCTGCTTGAGCATACTGTTGCTCTAATGGTAAATTTGGATCTACATCCACAACCCTATATATAGGTTTATTATTATATTTAGAACTTAACCATGCTTCAAATTGCTGAGGATTATCTGGAACTCCTTTAATTAAACCTTGGTTTTGCATATCTATAGCATAGTTATAATCTCTAATTAAATCATCTGTAACAGTAGCCGTAGATTTTGAAAATCTATTACCTATACCTTGTACTGCATTTCTAGCATCTTGGTATGCATTAACTATCATGTTAGGATTAACTCCAGAATTTAAAGTCATCTGTGCTCTAGGTGCATTCATTAAAACATTATCAGCATATTTTAAAAAAGGTTTAGCAAATTTAAATGCTGTCTTAGCACCTTTTGCAGCAGGAATAACTGAGAAAGCATCAAATGTTTCACCAACAGCACCCGTATCAACAACGTTATCAAACTCAAAGTTACCATCACCAAAATTGTAATCATAAAGCTCTTTACCTCCTTTAATCATAAGACTGGCTGGTGAAAGATCCATAAATGCCGTACTAATATTCTTAGCAAGACCTATAGGATCAGTAGTTACTCTATCATACGTTCTTTTTATAGGATTTATAGTAAGTTCTTTAGCGAAATCTACTACATCTTTTTCCGTAATTTCGTTAGCTATTTCAGGTGTAATTTCCAAAGGTTTTGTTCCAGCATCTTTATGCGCTTTAGCAACTTTTTTTACATGCTCCTTGGTATTATTTTTAACAAATTGAGCAGCCTGACTATTAGCAACTGGTTCTTTTTTTACAGCAGTCGTAGTAGTAGGTTTTTTTAAAGTCTTTTGAAATTCCATTAAACCTGATATACCATTTTGAGCTTTAGGTAATTCTTCAAGAACATAACCATCAGCAACATACTTAGCCACATCATTCTCATCTAAGTCAAGGATAAAACCTCCCTCTTTCATATACTGTTGAGAAGCTAGCATTCTTTGTTGTACATCAGTATATAAAGGAGTACCCATAGCAGCCATAGCTTGACTATAAATAGGAAATGGATCTTCTATAGCTTGAATACCTATTGGTGTCGGAGTAACTTCTTCTTTCTCTTCTACAGCTACATCATCTTCTTCAACTAAATCAAGAAGGTCTCTAAAAGATCTTTTTTCTTCAGCAGGTTCTGCTACTTCAGGAACTACTGCAACTTGATCACTTGGTATAGGATCAGCATTGTAAATACTTTTACCATCATCACCTTTGATAGATGGTGGATTAATTTTACCTCCACCTAAAACTCGTGCTACACCAGCACCAGTACCCCATGTCTTAAGCTCATCTGTATTAGAAGCAATGTTAGAAGCTCCTACATCATTTTGTAAACCACTTACAATATTTTTATAGTAGGGTAATTGCAATGTTTTAATGGTTGCTGCAATACCATGTTCAGGAGTAGAATAATTTTTAACACCTACTGAATTATAATCTGTTTTATCTTCATCTATATCTAACTTATAAGTTGTGTTAAAAGGATTATTTGCTGCTGTACCTCCTTCTGCTTGCCTCCAAGCTTTTAAGAACTTTAAATTTTCATCGGTAACAGGTGCACCTATACCATCTAATATTGTTGAATATATTGCAACATCATCAGACTCACCACCATCTTTTTTCTTAGGTAGTTTTTTTTGATCTGGAAACAATCTTTCTTTTGTTTTAGGGTCATAATACATTCTTCCATAAATTTCAAATGGGTTTCCTATAACAGAATCCATACCAGGTATTTTATCTAAGTCATATTTATCATAATAAGAAATATAAGGTAGCTTTCTTTTTTTATCATAACCTTTAGATAGTGTGTAATGCCCTAGTGTAGAACCTCCTGCAAGTGATTCTAACTGAAAATTACCATTAGTCTTAAGACCATCTATAATATTATAGTTTATTACATCATCCCAAACATCATCGTCATTTGCAAAACTTTTATATTCACTGTCTGGATTTTTACTTGATGTAGGTTTAAAATTAGATTTTGTAAATATTTCAGTTCCGCATTTTTCTGGATATAGGTAACATAAAAAACCTTCATCAGCAGCCTTCTTTACATAACGACCACGTTCAGGATTTAGCCCAAACATTCTTGCATTTTCAAAATTATCCCAACTTATAGTTTTATTCCCAGACATATCCTCATAAGGCATTGGAGCATTCTCACCTTGTAAAAATTCTCTTAATGCAAACCCAGCATCATAACCGTATGGAGTAACTGACTTAAGCATCCTTTGCTTTATTTGATCGACTGTATCACTCTGTTTTATTTGTTCAATAGTGCTAGGCGTTTTACCTTGAGCTATATAAGTTGTTTGTTGTTCTTTAAACCCTGGTTCTCCGTATACAAGTTTTCTATCTGACTTAGTTATTTCAGGAGTTTTAAAACCTTGTTGAAATTCCATCAGACTTTTTATACCATTAACCTGACCAGCATCTTGAGCTTTAGGTAGCTCTTCTACTATATAACCATTAGCAGCATAAGCCATTGCTTCATCTTCAGTTAATGGAATCTCATAAACACTATTGCCTGGAAATTGGTACTCACCACCAGGTTGCATTACAGCTGAATTACCTTCATCATCAATACCAAGTAAAGGATATCCGACACCCTTCATTGTAATGCGCCCATTAGCATTAGGTATAAGAGTATTTTTACCTGGATGCGCCCACTGGCCCCTTTTATCTTTAATAAACTTTTTCATTATCTAGGTGAATATAAACCTTTCATTTCTACAAACTTAATGATCATATTAACATCTTGAGGGTTGTCTTTAATTAACTTTACAAAGTTATTATAATGTCTAAACTTTTTTCTTTGTAATTGATCTTTATTATAATTAAGATTTACTGGATTTAAAGTTTGCACATAACCATTTGCTTGTGTATTCCATATTTGATTTTCTTCGTAATTGCCCAACAACCTAGTTGTATTAGGTATTAACTGGCCTGTAGGAGGGTAACCTGATCCATCAGGAAACTCCCCTCTGTCTTTAGTAATATCCCAAAATTGATTAAATCTATACTTTTGTTCTTCTTTAGATACTAAAATATCTATAGAACCTAAATTTACATTAGGATAATTTTGAGCAAGGGCTACATTGTTTTTAGGATATATGTTCAAATTTAAATATCCAGAAACCTGTTCTGAATTAAATATTACAGCTTGGTCAAAATTATAATCTAAAACATGAAATTGATCTACACAAAACTTACTGTCTCTTTTATAACACTCTAAATAATATTCTAAGCTTCTAACTGTAGAAACTTGCTTTCCTGTATTAAACGGAATACCAACTTCAAAAGGATATTGAACATTGTAAAAATTACAGTAATCATTACACCCAGCATTATGTTCCCATATTGATCCTATCTTTGTAGTATAATGTTTGTTTCTACCTGATAAATATAAATTAGGATGCCAGTCATGAAAAGATATCCATTGTTTAGATTTTGCATCATAGCTTATAGTCCAAGAAGCATCTTCAAAGAATCTTGAATCTCCTAGTGTTACTATAAATTTATTATCTCTATTATCAGACATGTAATATATAAACTTATCTTTCTCTAAATACTCAACCATACCTTTATACTCAGGTTTAAGCATATAGTCTTTTTTAGAAAAGTATATTATTCCATCTGTATTATCATAACCAGCAGAGCACCCTATACCTGCTACTGGATTATCTACATGAGGGAACTCAGGAAAGTCTTCAATAAGTTTATAAGGTAAGAACTCATTAAACCACCACTTCATATTTATCTGAGATATTTCTTGCAACCCTTGACCATAAGAAAATACCTTACCTTGCTGCTGACTAATAAAATATAATCCAGCAGGACTAGATATAATACCTAATCTATCTTGAGATGAGCCATACTCGTATTTTTTATCAGAAGCTGTGACACTTGTAGGAGTTGCAGCAAATAAACCACCATCACCTACAGTAGTAGCTACACCAACATAAGTTTCCCTCTCATCTACTCCTGCATAAACTAAAGGACTAGAATCTTCAAATGTTATAAAAAGACCAGTCTTACCATAGTTCTTTACAGAATTTATATCGCTTCTAAAAGTTACATTGTTCAATGGTAAATATGTTAACCATCCATCTGTAGTATCTTCTTTTACTTGTGGTAGAGAGTAATTAATCCTATTAGGATAAGATGTAAAACATAAATCTGCCACAGTAGGATCATAAGTTTTATTTTGTAATACACCTTGAGTAAAGTATTGATTGAATACAAATCTAGAAGAGCTTAAAGAATAATCATAAATATACTTATTACCTTTTTCAATCATTGCAGGATCCATATCAAACAAAAATTCTAAATCTGTAAATTTATATTTACTATAGAACTCTTCATAATCAAACGTTCCTCTTGATCTAAAATCTACAAGTACTTCCGACTCTACAAAGAAATCTCTAATACCATTATTAGATAAATAAAAATAGTCATTCTTAACACCCAAAAAGTTAATACCCTTTCCGTCTAAGTTATAATAACTACTTGGTGTTAATCCTGATCCAAAGTTATTATCTGTTATTGCATCAAGTATATTAGATACATTGTAAAGATCTGAAAAATCCCAAGGTTCACTATTAGCCCAATATCTTGGATAAGGAACTAAAGGACTCATAAAATAATTATAAGGCGTATTTTCAGAAACATCAAACAACCAGTTATAAAAGAAAGGCATTATATTCTTTTCTGTAAATCTATTTACATAAGTATCTCCTCCAAAAAATACAGGGGTCTTACCTATCTTATTATGTATTAGTGGGTTAGTACAGTCAGCTACCGTATTGCCAAAATTAGTAATTGATAAATTATCAAAATTAATATCTTGTTCACAGGGAGTTGCAACAATCTGTTGTATATTTTCTAATTGTCCATATTGATTTCTTATACTAAATTTTAATCCAGCGTAGTTGCTAGCAATTTTATTTGTAAAAGGAATTACTTTACCATTAGTACTAAAGCTAACACCCGCATCTCCATGTACACTATTTTTTTGTGCAACACCTAAAGTCATTAAGGATTTATCAACACTTGTGGTATTAGGATCTAAAGTATTACCGCTGTCATAAATAAATCTAGGTCCTATATTTAATCCATTTCCTGACTCTGTTCTTAATACAGTTAACCTAGGTCTTTTTCTATTATTAATTCTATACCTTACTGAATCTCCCGCATTATTTTGAAATTCAGGAAAATCTTGTACATCATCAAAAACATAAATACCATCAGCCATTTGAAATCTACTTGGCCAGCTTGTTGGTGGAACTACCCACTTTTTATAATCACCATGACTGATTTGTTCTAAAGCATATTGCTGTGCTCTAACTATTTCAGTCATTAATCTTATAGTAACTTGAGCACCTTCTAGAAAGTAAAAAATAACTTGTCCAAGTCCTACGCCTGCTGGTAGAAGTTGTGCACCAGAATAAGATTTAGAATACCCAGGAGTAGTATAAACTTTTGATAAATTAGCTACTGCAAGATTTTTAGCATTAGCTGCGGTAGCAAGAGAATCGCCACCTGCTAAATCTAGAAAAGCTCCTCCATTTCTATAAGCAGCAATAGCTGCATTATAACCTGGTATAATTCCAGGTATAAATGGTGGAAAACCAGTTATATAACCCAATTGTTGTCCAGCTGCATGGGTTTGCCCTGCAAAATCAATTCCAGTTGTTACAGATCCTACTGCAGGAGCTACAGCTGGAATCAATTGAGCATGCCTAGGTACAGTATATTGAGTTTCGGGATAATTAATATTTATCTCACCTACTGATTGCAAGAGAGCATTAATAGCACCGCCTATTGCTCCAACTATAATTAAACCATCATCTAGTAACTTAAACTTAGGATGCCCATTGGGTTCAATAAATCTTTGTTCCGCAGTACCCTCTAAGTGCCCGTATACTTTTAATTCAGACATGGATAAGAAAGGTCTTTTGAAACTTGTGTCAGGGGAGTGAAAGCTTATTAAATCTTGTGGTAGAGTTTGATTAACAAACTCTTTATCAATAGGATTTATTGTTTGGTTTTCTGGGTATCTACTTAATATGTAAGGATCATTAAAACCATAATTTTCATTATTTGGATTATCGCTATTCTTTCTAGGTCTAATACAGTTAAAAGGATAGTTTGCATATAAACCTACAGTAGAATCAGATACAGTACGTCCTTGCAATTCATAATCTCTAAAGTTATTTACCATGCCTTTAGCTACTATAGATCTATTACCATGTCTTGAGCTTCTTAATATTTCGTAGCCAACTATTCCAGGAATATCATTGCCGTCATTATCCTTTGGTAAAATTATATCTTCAAATGAAACCCCCATAAGTCTAATAAAATACTGCCCATTTCTTTCATCAAAATGATAAGCATTTTCATTTACAGAATTATCAGGAAATTTGTGATGTCTTATATGTTTACCACACAAATCAAAATCCGTACCGTTAACTTTTGTCCAACAATAATATGAAGAGTTCCATATTTCAGGTTGATTATCTGGATATAGTTCAGTTGATTGCCAATAACTCATATCACCTTCTGCAATAATTTTACCACCAAAACTATCTATAGGTTCTGAATTTCCACCATCTCCAGTATAAACTGCCGTGTTTAAGGTTTCAAATAAATATTCTTCACCAGGTAAAGTATTTTGATCTGAGTAATCATCTATTTCATTAATTCCATTATAATCTCTGCTTACTCTACCAGGAATATGATATGATGCTGATTTGTCACCCGTATCATAAACCCATCTGATAAAAAATGCATATACTTCATCTCGCATATACCCTGCATTATTACCACCTTTTATATAATAATCTTCTGGATATTCAACAGATACCCATTTTGTTTTTATTTGATTAGCCAAAGGTTGATAGTTAAAATCAAACTTAGAAATTGGACCAATTCTAAGCAAGTATCTACTTCCTTCTGCTATTTGCTTAGATGTTTCAAATACAGGATTTTGCTGCAATACACTTGATTCAGAAACATTAGGAAGTGTCTCAGAAATTTGATCAAGTGTGATGCTTGTATTTTTTGTAGAAAAATATCCTATTTGTTTTAAACTAGACCCTTGGTTTATAAATCTAGCAACTACCAATACAAATTCATCAAAGTGTTCTGTATCGGCTTTAATAGTTAAATCAAAAGCACCTCTTTCATTTACATCATTAAATATAGGTTGTATATATGATAGTGAAAAAAAGTTTGTAACAATCTGTCTATCTATAACATAAGCCATAGCAAATGCATAAGAACCATTTTCAATTGTACCCTGCTGAGAACTAGGAGTTACCTCTATACATGGTGTGTTAACTAGACTTGCCAATCTTATTGCATCACAATCTAACTTATTAGTTAATGTGCATACCACACAACTATCTACTTCATCACACTCTTCTATCCAGGATACACCTGGCCAAAGTATTTGATCAGTGCCGTTAGAGTAATAATTTATTGTGGTACTGCTATCTAGTCCACCCAACCAATCATAAAATTTAAAGTTAGGCCAAAGTCTAGGATCTCCTATATTAATGTATCTATCTGGATTAAGACCATCAGCCCAATATATCTGCCAAGAACAATCTTCCTTTTCTCTAGAGGCTCCTGAAATTAAATTGAACTTATTAAAGTTTAAGCACTTATCTCTAACAATAGGTCTGTATAAACAACCTTCTTCTTCAAATAAACCTATTTCAGAGGTAATAACATTATCATTTTGACCATCATAAATAGCTGAGTATATTATCCATTTACCTGCAAATAAAGGAATGCATCCAACTATTATAGAATTGTGAGGGATTGTAATATCTTCACCAATTGCTACACATAAAAAATTAGATTCTTCATTTGACAAGGTTCCTAAATCACCTTCCTTAGTATTATTTACAGCATTACGGGCATATGTCCACATGCCATCTTGAATAAAAGACGGATCTGTATCTCTAGTTAAACCCTTTAAAAAAGTCCTAGATTTATTTACATCAGTTTTACTTAACCCTCTCTTCTTTGCCATAACTTTAAACTACTCTAAGCTTATCAAACTCTCTATAAAATCCACTATTAGGAGAGTGCGATTTAAACATGTTATAATACTTCCCATACATTGCTTTTCTGTTAGCTGACCAGATTTGTTTTAGCTCTGCAAAGTTAGGTGTATTCACTACACTTAATGCATTATTTCTAGCAGCTTTTAATCTTTGTTCGATCAGCTGCATTCTTTGTGCAACGTTCTCCCCATTTATATATAAATTCTCAAGTATTCTGGCTTTAAGAGCGTACTCATAGTATTCATTTAAAAGATCGTGATCTGGAACTAAAAGGTTACCATCATCATCTTCCATCTGACCTTGATAGTTTAAATATACTTTCCCAGTTTTAAAAGTTGTAAAAAGAAAACCATGCTTTATCCATCCTTCATTAGAAGTATTATAATATAAATTAGGACAATGACATTCTATATTTTGACTAGGTTTCATCCTCAAAGGCAGAAGTTCTTTATATGTAAATGCTTCACCTGAATTAATAACTTGTATTAACTCATAGGATTCTCCTTTACAATTCATAAAAACTCTTGGCTTAACTAAGGCATCACCATAAGGTTGAGAAGGGTTATGTACAAGACATGTTCCTTCATTACCTTTATCATCACAGCAAGGTGTAGCTTCTGTGGTATCACAAGGATCAGGAACTTGTGCTGGAAAGTCTGAATATGTTTCAGGTATTTTCCCATCAGTAATTTTTACTTCATGCATTGTAGTACCACCAGCAAAACCATCATAACCTTGAGATCTAGCAGAGGTTCTATCTCCACAGATATAAGCAAAGTTAAATGTATAAAAATCATCTGGTAATTTTACCTTACCATGAGTTACATCTAAAATAATTTCTTTTTGTTGATTGATTCTAAGGCCTAAATCATAATTGAGTTTTTTAGCAAGTTTAATCAATTGTTGAGGCTCAATCATATTTTCTAGAGCAAATGTATTTAAATCTATAGTTACATCTTCTAAGAGTTGATCAAAGGTTCTGTATTTTAAAGTATAGTTATAATCCATTATCTAAGTGTATTTTGCCCGTCATCAGGACCATCTGTTGGAACTTGAATAGACATTGTTAATTCTTTTACTACATACTGTTCTATTTCTGAAAATAGATAGTCTGGTATGTTTAATGACTGTTCTTGTTTTATAAGACATTTATCTGAATCACAGGTTTCCGTGTCATTTTCAAAAATAGCTTCAATCTTCACAGCATCCCACATAAGGTTTGGAAAGTATAAATACCCATCTAGGTACCAAAAGTAATGTCTTTTGTTATACTTAAAAGTTGTACTTTTAGTCATAGAAACAAAAGTACCAGGATCAGTTCTAAATAATTCTATAGAACCATCAACTGAAGATACTGTTCTAAATATGGGCCCTTGAATACCTGTTAAAAGATCTGGAATTCTTTCTTTAGTTCTTTTAAAATAACATCCTGAATACACACCTACACATGCTGCATCTACCTTATCTACTTCAATAAGTTCTACATAAGGCATTACTTTAAATATGTTACTAATTTTCATTAGCCTAAGCTGGTTATCTTCTCTTTTCATCAAAGATTGGCCATACTTAATTATAGAATAATAGATTGTTCTATCTGTTAGAAATGGATCTTCCTTAACAGCTTTAAGTGTATTTCTTACTCTTGATATTGATTCGCCAACAGTTGTGCTCATAGGTCAAATTCATTATAGTCTTTTAAAGCATGTTCCTGCTTTTTTAGTCTTATTTCATTAGCTACTTTTTTAGAGTGGGCTAACTTTAATTTTTGTTGTGGGTCAACTACTATGTAGTTATTCCAATTTTCAGGATATGTTTTAGCAACAGCTCTTTTAAATTCTCTACATGCTGTAAAACCCCAAAACTCTCTATTTTTAATTTTATGTTTTAAAGTTCCATTAGTAAAAAATATTTTAGCCAGCTTGCCATCACTGTCCCAATTTTTATTTGACACCTTAACACCGTACTTTATAGATTTAGCAAAATCAATGTTTTTCTTTTTGCTTGCTTGACAAGTTCCAATAAATAAACGTCCCAGTGATTCTGGAAGCTCCACTCCATTTCGTTTGTCAATTACAGTTTCATAAACTCTTTTGTTAAAAGATTTTATGATTGATCTTAATTCTTTATCCTTTAAGTTTTTATACTTAGGATACTTTTCTCTAAATCTGTCAAAGAACTCTTTGTTTAGAACTTGATATGTTTCTGCTCTAAATCTTGGAGCCTGTAAGTTAGGTGTATTAAATGCTTCCATACTACTTAAATAATATACTAAAAATTAATGAGATTAACAAGTTAAACAAATATACTGAAAAAAGAAAACCCCCACTAGTGTGAGGGCTTTCCCGTTGTTAGCCACAGAAACCAACAAACTGCGACAATGTTTATTATCCTAGGATTACTAAATCTGTAATGTTATGTGAGGAATTAGCTATTGTAAACTGTGCTTTATTTACAAGCGTTATTGTTGTAGTAGGTGTTACATCTACCAAGCTGTTAAATGCTTTTACTGCAACATAAGTCTCTCCTACACCATGTGTAATAGTAGCAGCAGAAGCACCAGCAGAATAACCTACACCAGTTTTTCTTTCTGTTGTTACTACTTTATTGTCGCAAATATAATTTGCTAATTTAGTAATTACAGTATCTAAATAATCATTTCTAGAAATTACAGTATCTGTACCGCATAGAATATCTACTCCTGTGTAAACAATACATTGAGCATTGAATACTTCCGAGCAAGTAGGTGGACATGTTGCAGATACTACATAAGTACCAGAACACCCACAGTTTGAAGTTTTACAAGTTGAACAAGCCATTTTATTTTATTTTATTTTTAATTTTTAATTTTATATAAATGCGGTTAAACCATCCATAAAGAAGTAGAACCCACCTAAATTACTTCTGTCACCCGCATCACATGTAAATGGATAAGTAATTGCTGTTACATCTGCCTTTAAATCATCTGTATAAGGACTCCATACACTTGGTGTTGCACTAGGTGTTGGATTGGATCCACCTCCTGATGCAGCAACATTAACATATGCTTGATATAATGCACCACTATAACTTACTACATCTCCCACACTAAATGCATCACTAGCATTCCAAGCAGTATGAGCAGGAAAAGAAGTTATCTTAGATTTAGCTGCAGTAAAGTCAGGTATTAACTCACCCGCTGTTACATTAGATGTAATAAGTCTTCCAGTTCCAGAACCTTCTAAAATTGTAGATCCAGTAGCTGTTGACTCAAAATTACTAGCTGTTTCTACAACTAGTTTACCATCACTTTTTAAACCAATTCTTGATAGCCCCAGCAATCTGCTAGAGCGGCTAGAAACAGTAAAAGGTCTTTCTAATATTGTAGCAGAATCTAAATAATAACCTTCATCTATTGATTCTCCTGTATTTAAAATTCCAGCTGGAATTACAGAAGTATTTCCATTAAATGTTATTTGATTTGCTGGAGTTAATGTAACACCTCCACTTCCAACATAAGGTGCAATCCCTGTTAAAGGTTCATATGCACTTGCAGATGTAAGAGGAATTAAATTTCCAGACCCATCAGCAAGAGGAATAAAAGCTTGACCTCTAAAGTGAATTACATTACCTATTCTTCTACAAGCAGGTTTAGTAACTCCAGTCATGTGACTAAATCCGTTTAAAGAAATCCAGCCAGTATCTGTAACTGCAGCACTAAGAACATTTGTTGAACTTAAAGTTAAATCTACTGTAGGTGTATCTAAAACAGTAATTACAGGATTATTTTTTGTATACTCCCAAACCTCACACAATACAACCCATAAATTATTGATAGCATCTGCAACAGTAGAATAGCTTGCATCATCTATCCAATTAACGTTTGTTGAAAATGCAGCTGGTTTTGTTAATTGTATTGTTGTATCATTTATACATTTTTGATTAACTGCAGCATTTAATTCTGCAGTTGTTCCTGTTTCAGCATAATAACCACACCATACATTATTAATAAATTCAATAAGGACCGTATCAATAGATTGTGTAGTACCTTTTGATAAGGAACCTATGGTACAACCTAGCGTAAAAGTAGGAAGTGTAAATGAAGGTGTTGGTGAATTTTCAAGATTAGATACTCTAATGAGTATATCTGTAATCTGAGCATTTATTAAACTAATTTCTTCTGTAATGCTACATATTCTTTCTCCTATTAGCTGAACATAATCAACTAATTGCATAGTAGTTTGCGTACCTGTTTGAAAACATTTTGCAACACTAACTACACAGTCAGGACAACCGCTTTCTGTAATTGCAGAAGTATTGTTTTGTATACCTTCTAGCTCACAGATTCTTTTTATTAAGAATTCAATAAGCTCTTTAAAGTTCTCTGGACCACAAGCTTGTAAATTAAAACAAGTTAAATCATAGTTAGAAACTTTAAGTGTATCTAGTATATTACATAACTCAGTTGCCAATGCAGATACAACATCTGATACCGTATCTCCTGTACATAAATGTATGCATGGAATATCAGGTCCTTGCCAAACTACACAGTTTGAGGATATGGGACTACAAGGCTTATTATCTAAGTTTAAAGGTTTCATTCTTTCTGTTATTTATAATATACAAATTTTTATTAAGAATTGCAAGAGCTAGAGTTATCAGACGTATTGCAACAATCCGTTGATGGATCACAGGTATAGTCTGGATCTGTTAGTGCTTGTAATTCAATTAGTTCTTTTTTAATAATCCATTTTTCATTTTCTTCAGGACAACAGTCTGATATACCATACCTTAATTCTAATACATTTTTGTAAGCTATATCTGCAAAATTGCATGTAATTTTATCATACTTATCAGCACTACATATTGGAGTATTATAACCAGGTTTTACTTTTCTATCATTCGGAAAGTATTGAGGGCAGAATCCTGTTTTATTTTTATTTTCATCTTCAAAAACACTGCAGTCTCCATAGTAATTAAAGATACCACCTTGCGTATTATCTTCAACCCACCTTTGCACACAATACCTTAATGAAGATTGCCCTGATTTAATTGCTACTGTTTTTTCTTTATCACCATTAGCATTTATAAAAGTATAAATTTGCTCTTCTGTACTACTATTAAATACTGTAGAACATCTAGGTGTAATTGATGTGCAAGAAGAACAATCTTGAAAACTACTAGTAACTGAAACTTCTTGTGATGCAGCAGGTTCTTCAAGATCATCATATACACTTACTGTATAACATCCAGCACAACCATCTATCTGAATTACAGAATCAACATATCCAGCTAAATTTGTAGAAGTAATAATTGAAGGTGTTTCGCTTGTTAAATCACAATCATCTAATTGATAATATTTTGTAAGACATGATGTGCAGTCTGTATATAATATAGGATCTACAATTGTAGTTTGGCTTGGTGGTTGATAGTCTATTTTTTCAACACTCCAGCAATTACAATCATCTTTTATTACTTTACCAACAAAAGCGGAAAAATCTTGAACTGTATATACAACTTCATTTATTTTTTCACAATTTGTAAGCTTATATGCTACTGTTCCAATACAATCTTGACAACTTACATGAGATCTAATTACTGTTACATCTATTGGACAATCGCAAGGAGTTGTTTCTTCTACACTCCAGCAACCTTCATATCCAACTAATTCAACTACTGTACTTACACCAGCATATGCTGATAGAGTTTGTAAAGTTGAAGTTAGGGTTGCATCTTGTGTAGGATATGAAGTAGGATCACAATTAGTAAGTAAATAACACTTTTGAACACACTCACCCTCTATACAGTCTGTACCTGTTATAAGAGTATAATCCACACCTTCTACACCCTTAACTATAGGAGGAGCCTGAGCACAAAATTTTGCTGGTCCGTAAGTATATTGGCTTTTACCATCACAATCAATGTAACTAATGCCACCTGAAGCACCTATTATTTCATAACATTTACAAGGACAAGCATCTAAATTAAATCCGTTAATTTTTAAAGTTAATGTAGGATTCTGACAAATGCCTGTATTAATTTGCACTAACCAAACTTGACCAGGATAACCGACTAAGCTAATGTATGTTCCTACATAAGCTTCTAAATTTATTCTAGTATTTATAATAACACCTTCACAACTTGTTAATGTGTAACATGTGTTATTGCAATCTGGACAATATCCTTCATTTGTTAAAGGGTTTAACTCATTACATTTAATTGCAGATACATATTCAAACTGAGATATGTAACCTGGATAAGGTAAATTATTGTATTCAGCTAAAGTAATTTCAGAACTTGGATCACTTACACTATTGAATGAAAATGTATAACACTGACCTACTTGTAAACCTGTTGCTATATTGGTAGGAGTTTGTGAAGTAAAACCATTAAATAAATGCACCCCTTCAAAATCTAATATGCTAAACTGTGGAGCTGATGCACTGTCTCCTTGCCAACCTTCACCTTTAAAGTAAATAGGATTTTCTGTGTCACAACATGGTACAGCTTTAATATAATAATTACCTGCAGCTGGACTACAATCTGGACATTCTACTAAAATCTGAGGATCAACACATCTAGAATTTTCATAGTAACCTACCCAACTAGATGCAGGTATATCTGTTACATCACCTACATTTGTTAATCTAGCAACTGTATAACAAGCTTGTGGAAAAAGAGTAACATCTGTACCAGGTATAGTTATCTGAGAACCGATGTATGTATAAACTCCTGTGTCACCATTTGAAAGTATTCCACTAATATTTATAATAGCTTCTGTACCATTTTCAGGACAACAAGGAATTATTTTAAATTGAAATTGACCAGTGGCACTCATATTATTTTATAACTTTAGTTTACTTACTTTCTTTTAGTTTTGCTTCATAAGCATTTATACATGAACTGCATACTTGTCTTCCATCAGAAGCTGTTCTTTTTTGACAGCCGCATGAAAGAGTTGCACCGCAGTTTGAGCATTGTGAGCCTGATGCCATAATTTGTTGGTTTTATTGGGTTTAACAATTTCTACAATCTAATTTATTTAAAAGCTTTAAAGCATAGTTATATAATGTCATTCCTTGTTGTTGTTCGTGACAAGTTTCTACCTTTGCTTTAGCAGCATCTAGATACATTTTAATAAGTCTAAGGTCATTGAGCTTATCTTTGACCTTAGCAGGAGGATCACAGTCTGCTACATCTATATCGCATAGGATTTTTTGATATAGGTTCATGGCATGTGTCATCCTTAGATGATTGTATTCTACATAGACCACATGATTTTGATCTACTATATATTTAATTACATATATTCCATCTGGTAAATTAACATATGATTGACCGCAATTGCTTGTTTGCAATCCTAAATCACAACCTGTTAAAGTGTAAGATGTTTCAGGCTGAAAATGAACTTCAGCAGACGTTGTATACCCAGGAACTGTGATGTAGAGTTTTGGATCAAAAACAGCAACTTGTGGAGAATATACACTTGTGTCAAATATTTTAAACACACATGTATTTCCAACAGCAGGTATTTCTAAACTTAGTACATGATTAGCCATATTGATAAAATAAAAAAGGGGAGGAGAAACTATATCTCACTCCCCCTTTATGAGTAATTAATTTAACTATTATACTACTGAAATTGATGCAGTAGGACAATCATCATCTTCTTGATCAGCTAATAAAATACACTGGTCATTACCTGCTTTTGTCAAAACATCATTGATGTCTGTTAACAAGTTGGTGATGTGAGCTCCACCTGTAGGAGAAACAATATCAATAAGATATTGATCATTATCAAATGTTCCTGATGGATTGTTAAATCTTGGAATACTATGTAAGATGCTTAATCTATCATAACGAGCTGTTCTATCAACTTGTCCAGCACCAGTACCTAACATATCATTTCCTTGAGTAATCTCACGGATTCTTAAGTCAGTTGCAAAAGGAATTTGTCTGTAAGATTCTGACAAGATAAATTCTCTTGCTACAGTTTCACCAAGACCTTCCGCCTTTTTACCAGGACACTCTTCTACAACACATACTCCAGAAAACTCACATGGATCACCATTTAAGTCAACTTCAGAAGCATAAAGTCTTACAGGATCTACTCCGTAAAAATCTGAAGGTTGGAAAGTGCAATCTCCAAACTTAGTATCTTGATAAGCACCAACCAATGACATACCAGCACACTGATCGCTATAAGCAGCAGGAGTGTATGCAGATACAGTTGTATTAGTAATTGTACCAGCAGCAATACTAAGTTTAGTCGCTACTTTAGCTCTACCAGCTGTTTGTACTGCAGCAGCTGTTCCGTCAGGCCAGATAATTGTCATACCAGCAGCATAAGCTCCAGCATCACCAGCTTCAGTAACATATACTACAGGAATCATAAATGGAGCAGCATTAGCAGTACCATTTGGTCCTGCACCAGTAAGAATAACACTTTCTGAAATTTGCTTAGACCATTCTAGATATACTGTTACTGGATTAACCTGAGTTGGAGTAATTGTTCCATCAGGACAACATCCTGTATAAGCTGAAAGCTCTTGATAAGCATTGTGATTTAATGCTCTTAAAGGAGCACTTCCTTTAACATCAACTCTCAAGTGGTAATTTTCACCACAAAGAAATTTTGGACAACAATCAGCTGTTCCAGCAACTTGAGTGTAAGGAGTTTTACCAACATGCAAAATTGCACTTTCTGCAGCATGCGATGTGGTTTTCCACATTTTGCTAATATACTTTGGGTTAATACCTTTTGATTTGATTGATTCTTTGTACCCTCCGTGGAAAGGTCCAATTTTATCATTTACGTATGGAGCACCAGCTGCAATGATAAACTCACAACCTGTAACCTTATTTGCAGCAGCAGCTCCACCTGAAGCATCTACTGGAAGAGGTTTCCATGTTTTTGAGTTATACAATGATAATTGTCCTGCTGTAAGAGCTCCAGACAAAGCTGTAGGAGTTGCAGGCACTGGCGCAACGTAAGAAGACATAATAATTGTCTTTCTAAATGCGTGTGAAAAATAAGCCATTTTTTTGTTTTTTAAATTTTATAAATAAATAATATACTATAATATACTAAAAGTTTTTTAATTAATCAACTGTAGATTTAATTATTTCTTTCAGCAGTCTCTGTACCTCTACTAAATTGATTTCCAGATTCTATATCTCCAGCTAATACACTAACTGCTTCATCAATAATTAACTCTATAATATCATCTTTAAATTCTGATAGTACTTCTGCCGTAGACTCAATATTAGTATAAGGATCAACGCAACCTAATATTTGAATCTGTCTAGGTTGTCTGTAATAAATTATTTCGGCATCAGTTACCTCAAATTTATTATTTGTGTAAATATGTACTTTATTATTAATTAAAGTTGCAAAAGTTTCAGCCCACTCAAAGCTAGGTTGTTTTGCTTTATCTCTAAGAAGTTGATTTAAATTACCTTCTTCTGCAAGATATACAGTCATTCGTCTATCCTCACAACAGTCATGACAAGCTAGTACATCTACTCGTTTCCACTGTAGATAATCTGAAGGAACTGGTCCTGAAAAATAAAGTTCTTTATTTGTTACAACTAATTTATCTGTACTTAGTAATACTTGAAGGTCATCTTTTCTTCTCGTAGATTGTTCATCACCTTCTTTAACAACATTAATACCATGCAATTGTCTTCTGCACCACTCTACCTGAGCTTTGTTAAAAGCCTCAACAGCTTGCCAAGATTCTATATTATCATAGTCTTGACTATCTAACTTATTAAGCCTTTGCTTTAACTTTATAACAATTGTACTATTTAACATTATTGACCTCTTTTTCTTTGAGCGCGTCTACCACCCCTTCCACCTCTTACACAATTTTCTGTATTACCACCACTAGGGTTACAAATTGCTGGTTTATTTTGCGGATTTTTTTTTAATTTTCTAAAGAACATATTAATATCATGACCTCTAAAAGATTTATTACCTTGTTGCTCTATTTTTCTTTGTGCTTTTTCAGCAGCCTTTTTTTGTGCATATGATAAAGGAGCATAATCATCTGAGCTTACCATAGCAGCACCTTTAACTGAACCTCTAACAGGAAATGAAGTAAGAAAATCAGCAGCTCCCACGCTAGGTATTACTGGATAAGAATCTACTACTCTACCCATTCTTGCTTCATTTCGTTTTCTAAATGTAGTAAGTGGATTTTCTTTTATTACTTTTCTTTTCATTTCTTTTTCTTTCTTTTAGCAGCAATTTTCTTAAAAGTCTTAGCAAGTGTTTTAGCTTTACCTGTACAGGTCTTCTTTGTAATAGGTGTACATTTACCTTTAGTACCACGTCTTTTGATTGACTTGGTAACCTTTTGCATCCACTTTTTATCTTTCTTTTTTGCCATCTTTAATAATCCCAGTAGATAAAGATTTGATCATTCTGTTCTTCTGGTTCCTTAAAAGTTTTACTCATATAGTAATATACAAAAAAATCATCAGCATTTCCATCTTCTTCTTGCTTTTCTCAAACGGCTGTTTGGATCTTTAGCAGCTTTAGGAAACTTTTTCATCTGACCAGCAGATCTTGCACAATAACTTTTCTTTCTAGCTCCACCACCTGGTTGAGGTGCTTTAAGTTTAGAACCAGTTTTACGGTTAATCATTTTACGACCCTTAGCAGTAAGACCACCTTTCTTAGACTTACAACCATTCTTGATTGTACAGCCTTTCATAGCTCCTTTCTTCTTACTCTTCTTAGCAGCCATTACTTTTTCTTTTTAGCTTTAGGTTTAGTATGTGTATAACCAAGTTTCTTTAAACGTAAATGATCTGCCATTTTCTTAGCCATAACCATTTTACCAGACTTACTATACATAGGATGAGCTTTAAATGCTTTCTTAGCACCACCTTTTTTATATAAACTACTAGGCATATTTCCCATTACTTCTTCTTTTTAGTTTTTCCTTTTCTTATAGCACTGGTTCTTCTACCCATACCAACTCTTTTCTTTTCTGCAACAGCTTTTCTTTTTTGAGATTTAGATAAAGATCCCCATGTTCTAGGTGTCTTTTTAGAAACCTTTTTACTAGGTCTGCACTTCTTAGTTTTTTTATTCTTAGAAGAACCGCAGGCATTACCCTTCTCATCCTTCCACTTTTCTTTAAACCACCTTTTCAGTGCAAGACCCTTAGCTGTTTTTCTTACTGCCATTACTTTATCTTACCTCTACGTTTTCTACATTTAGCAATGTATCCACTTGCATAGGCAGATGGAAATACTCTATACTTAGCCTTAGCTTTATGATAGCAAGCATCCTTCTTAGACTTCTTTTTAGATCCTCCTTTTCTAAAGAATTCTAAAACTTCCGTAGGATTAGTAGTATTTGGCATTTTATCTTCTTTTAAGAGTTTTCTTTCTAGGTAAAGTTTTCTTAGGTGCAGGAGCTGATTTACCAGCTATAGTCTGTAGTTTCTTAACTTCAGCCATAGCAGCTTTTTTAACATCAGCCATTAACTTAGCGTCCTTTTGAATTTCTTGAGCTCTTTGTAAAGTACTCATTGCTGAAGCTACTTCAAACTCTCTCATTTCTTTCTTGTTCATGTTAGTAAGTTTAATCATTTAAAAGGATATTGTTTCATGTTCATAGTTGCCCCACCATTTCTAAGCTTTCTTCCTTGAATAGTTCTAGGATTATTAGAATACTTAGGCATTCCAACCATACCTCCAGATTTAAAAACACCTCTACCTTTTAATATATCAGCTTGAGTTACTTTACCATCACCAGTTAAGTCTGGGAATGATGATCCACCATTTTTCATTTTTCTTTTTCTATGACTTCCGCCACATTTCATGCATTTTTTCATAGTCGTATAATTTTACAGTGCTCTTCTACTACCCTTACCATTTCTAGTCCATTGTGCAGGACCGCAAGAACCACCATGTTTCAGTTTTTTAACCCCATCTTTTATCATCTTAATATAATCAGTTTTAATATTAGGATTCCAATTAGGACCTCGCATAGGACTAGTTTTTATACTATCTGATGATCCTTTCGTTTTTGGCATTGGCATTGGTATTCCTGTATCACTCATAGTACCTGGTATTGTAGGTCTAGGTGCATTAGAGATTACAGTTTTAAGCATATCACTTGCTCTATTAACTATACTGTTTTTAGTTCCTTGATACTTTACTAACTTTTTTTTCTTTTTTTTCATTGTATGTATTTTTTAACTTTTCCAATAATTTTCACACTGCTTGGTTAAATCATCTAAGATATCTTCATTAAGAGGATTCTTTAAAAATTCAACTACATCAGAAACATTTCTGCCCATCATAACATTCTTCTTATTGTGATAAATATGTCCATCACTCTTAGTAATAATATACTTAAAAAAGCTGGAATCTTTAACAATACTTCTAATTTTTAATGTTTCCATATCAGACTCAACTACATCTAAAAATTGAGTGACCGCTCTTTCCATATTACTTTCAGCTCCTTCTCCGTGGATATGTGTATCCATATTTTCATATAGAATATCTAATGGAGTAGACTTTTTATACTGTGTACTATTTGCATCTACAACTTTTACTACATAGAATAGTTTAGTACTATTCTTATCAAATAGTTTTTGAAGCTGTGATAGAGCTTTATTTCTAAGTTTTTTATACTCAGTTCTAGTAGATACGGTTTCTTCTTCCTTATCTAAATAAAACTTTGGTGGTTTTGGTTTAGATTTAGCATCTTCATAACTTTTAGCTACTAATGAAAATCCACCTGCTTCAATTGCAGCTAGTTTAATTCTATCATAAGGATCTTTAATATCTATATGTAATGGTTCATTACCTACAGTTATTTCTATCTTATTCCAAAAGTCTGCATTATCAGGCTTTAATAGTTTAACTTTATTCCAAAAATCTTTATCTTCTGGATCAAGTATGTTAGATGCTAACTCTGCTTCTAAGTCAGCTACAGTAGCTCTAATTTGTTTTACTCTAGCTTCTCTAGCTTCTTTAGAAAGTTTTTTAATTTCTGGAGCAAACTCATTTAGACCAGTTAGATATCTATTAATTCCATTAATCTCTAGACATGCTAATTGCTCTTGGTGTTTTACACCATCAAATAAACTTAATCCATAATTTTCTAATCCCATATTTTCTGATCTTGCATCAAAATAAGGTCTGATTACAATTTTTGTTTCTGCTGCTTTTGGTGTTTCCACCATTGTAAAATCTGTTTTTGCCATTGGTTTTGTTTTTGGTTTCTGTTATTGGTTATTTATTAAAAAAAAAGGGAGAGGAATAGCCCTCCCCCTTTTAAGAATTTATTGTTTAGATTAGAATGATCCTCCAGTAACTGGGTTTCTCATAACAATCTTCAATACCTTAGTTGGGTCTTTTACCCAGATTGCAGGCATTGTTTGAGACATCATGACTCTGTATCCGTTGAATTGACCAGAAGACTGGAATCCTTGGCTACGTCCCATGTAGTCCATTGTACCATTTTGATACCACCACTTAAGTTGATTATCCCAAGACAACTTCAATAAGAAGATGTTGTCATTGTTGTTATCAGTGATGTCAAAGATAATGAATGAATAAGAAGATAATGGGAATCCATCAATGATTGGGTTCTCAATATCATTAGTATTTACATTATCAAATGCTGGGTTAAGTACAAACTTAACATTAGCAAGGAAAGGAATCACATAGCTAGTGTAAGCAAAACCAAAGTTCAAGTCCATTCCTTGACCAGTGATTGCACCTATATCAGCAGCTTGAATTACAAGTCCTGATGCTACAGCATCACGCTTAATAGCTTCATTAACCATTCTCATTCCACCCATACCAGTTTGGACGATCAATTGTCTTTTTGGATCTGGACCTTGGAATTCAACTTTACCATTAAAGAAGTTATAAATCTCAGAACGGAATAAGTCAAGGTTAAAGTTATTCTTATTGTATACTCTTTTGAATGAGTTATCTAGTTGAGACCAAAGACCTACAGATAATCTTAAATCATCTGGACCGTCTTGTCTAACTCTACCACCTTTACCCCACATAAGGTAAGACTCAATATCATTTGCTACTTTAGTTAAGTGAGCAGCTTCCATTTGAGTAAGGAAAGAACGAGAAAGATCACCATTATCAAATGCTCTCTTTACTTTATCTTTACCCATTACTTTTACCATATCTTCTAATGAAGCTACAGAAGGATCCACGTTATCTCCTGATGTTCTCCAGATCTCAGTTACTGGTACAGTACCATCAGCATTCATTCCACCTTTGATCATAAGATCAGCTCTAGAAGAAACTGAATAGTGAACGTGAGCTTCTGCTCCACCTACATAGTTGTAGAATTCACGGAAACCTGTTCCTGTAGTAATGTCAGAAAATCTTTCACCATACTCACCTCTAGCAGAACCTTTTCTAAAGTACTTAGTTCCTTTATCTAAATACTTAGATGCAAAAGTTGCTGAGTTATTGTTATTAACCATTTGTACGGTGTAGATGTAACCATCACCTGTAGGAAGAATATCCTCATCAGTAATGTAAAGTTCAACACCATTGTACTTGTCATATGTGATGATATCACCATGTCCAAATTCTCTAGCGCTTAACTTAATACGGAAAGTTGTACCATCAGCACCTCTTGTTTCACCAAGACTGTTATCAATATCCTCAGTTATATAAGGAAGATCTCTAGATACAGGTGTTTGCCACTTATACTCTCCGCGAGCATTATCTACTTCAATTACATTCTTTCCACCAAAGCTAGACATTTGATAAAGAGGCATTTCAACTTTCTGAGACATTGCCCATAAGTCCACTGGACCTAAATCCATTGGTTCTGCATCTTTCAACATGTTAACCAAGTGGTAAGAGTCTACGTGTGAACTTGCGTTGTACGCTGTATCCCGTAGAAAGATACCATTGTTTAAAACTGGAGTTGCCATTTATTTATTTGTTATTTATTGTTTACTAATTAAAATCTTTTGAACATATTGTTCTTTCTTTGTACTGTTGTTTTTTTAGCAGTTCTTCTTGCGTTATTGTTTTCATTTGAAGCTCTAGAAGAACTTGTATTTTTTTGTGACTGTGCAGTTTTAAGTTTTCTTACTGTATCTGCAACAGCCGCTTGACCACCAAGACTTTTAACTTTACTTTTGTATCCATCTGGATCAGAAAGTAACCATAATGCTTCTGCAATTAGATCATGTCTTGGTTCTACAAACTGATACTTTTCAAGAAGGTGACCTAATAAGTTCGTAGGTTTACCTGATATAGAAGGATAGTTAGGTTGAACTAAACCACCATATAAATGATTTTGTGTTTTTCTATCTAATTTAAGATCTCCCAATTGACCTGTAGAAAGAGTGTTATATACATTATCCATATATTGTGCAGCAGCATGTTCTTGTTGGGCTTTTTTCTGCTCTTGTTCTGCAAGTTGATGAGCCACAATTTGCTCTTGCATTTTATCCAACTTAGGTTTAAACTGCTTTGCTTTCTTTTCAAGCTTTTCAATGTCAGCCCAAGTTTCAATTTCTTCTTGAATTTCTTCAGGTGTACCAAAATTAGTAGCTGTAAGATATTGTCTTGCAATCTCCGCCTGATGGTTTTCATTTTCAGGGTCTAATTGAACTATTTCCTCTACATGAGAAAGGGTTCTAAATAAACCTTTCATATCAGTACCACCATCTGCAACATATTTAGCAGCTACCTGAAGTTCTTGAGGAAGTGAATTAAAAAACTCTTTGGGAGTATCTTGTCTAATTTTAGTTTCTCTTTCTTGAAAGTTAGCTTCAAATAGTTCTCTAAAATCTTTAGTAGTATAATCTTCTAAATCTTTATCATCGTCAAATCCGAAAAGAGTTCCTTCTTCAATCATCTTAGCAGCTAACTCTTGTAAACCACTTTTATCAGTTTTACGTCTACCAGGTTTAGATCCTGCCGTTTCCTCTTCAGTAATTGCATCATCTAGTTCAGCTAATGCATCATCTACCACAGAGTCTGGAGTAGAATCAATTTTTTCCTGTGGGGTTAAATCCTTGTCAGGAGTTTCAGTTGTAGTGTTAGTCTTGTCAATGAACGTTGTATCAACTTCTTCTGGTCTAGAGAAGAGGTTTGATTTTTTTTCTTCTGGTTCTGGTTCAACTTCTTCTGCTGGTAACATTACACTCTCAGCTCCTGGTTGACCAAATACTTCGTCTAAATTTACATCTACAGTCTCTACCGTTGTAGAGTCTTGTATTTGAGTTTCCTCATTTAATTCTTCTGCCATGTGTCAGTTTTTGTTGGTTATTACTTTAATATACTAAATTAAATCTTAAAAATTTAAAATTATGCAAAAAAAATTATCAAAAAATTTGCATTATATAGCTAAACTATTTTTTTTTATCATCCTTTGATGATTTAACATCATACTTATTTTTATTTTCTTTGGCAATTTGCAACTGTTTATCTGCTATTTGTGTCTGAGCATTAATTCTTTTTTGCTCAATATCCATTTTCTGCTGATGTTTCAACATATCATTGCTTTGCTTTTGTCTTTGTATTTGAGTCTGCTGTTGATATTGATCTGTTTTTCTAATGTCTTCCATTGCATCTTGATAATCTGACTGCATGTTTTTATCAAGATCTGCCATAGATCCATAACCAGCTGCTCTAATTTCAGCAATAAGAATATCTTTACGATCTCTTTTTTCAGCTTCTGCAACTTTAAAATCTCTTTCAGCTTGTTTTTCTTGTTGTTCAGCTTGAATTTGTTGTTCTTGCATTTGCTGTTGCTGTTGCATCTCTTGTTGTTTCTGTTGCTGCTGTTTTTGTTCAGAATCTTTCATAGCTGCATTTAACTCTGCAATAGAATCAGATTGTACAATTTTACCAAGATCATAGATACTAGCACCTGTAGTATTATTTTGAGTTGCCATTTGCTTTAGCTGTTCTAAGACAGCTCTATGATTAGCTGTTGTTGATGCAAATATATTAAGATCTCTCATCAACATATCAGTACCATTAATTTCAAAGTTAACCTTTTCATCTGCAGAAGTTATATAAGTTAATCTTGCAGACGGTTTAGTAGAGTTATAGAACTGAGCTAAATCAGTTCTCATTTGATGAACTCTAGGCATTAGATAATCGCAATGTTGAATAAAGTATGTTTCTGTTTGAGCATAAGATGCATTAGCAGCTTGTTCAACACCAGTTGCTGTCATCTGAGAAATTTGCTGACCCATTCTTTGTGGGTTAACTCCAATTACTTCATAAGCCTGTTGTTTAAAATGGTTAGATAATTGAATTCTAGACATAAGTCTATTAGTCTGATCTAAATCAAGTTTCTGAAAGTGTTGAAAGTTTAATGCATTTTCTGTGTTTGTAATAGAAGTATCTAAGGGCAACATCTGAAAATCTTTCATAGCAACATATGCTTTAGCTAAATTACCTTTACCCCAATCTTCTCCTAGTGAATGTTTAGGTAATGTATTTTGATCTAGCATAATTATGGTACCCAGTTCATCTACTAAAATATCTGCTATTTGATTATTGACAATATTGTAACCTATTTGAAAAGGTTTCATTAAATCTATAAGAGCTGTAGATTTTGTATTCCTATCAGAGAACACGGCTCCCTCAACAGGTAGTTTACAACCATAAAGATTATTGTCACCTTTAAATTGAAACTTTATAGGGCCAGGTTTTTTCTTATCTATTCCTATGTAAATAGGAGTCATACCTGATGGATTATTCATACCCCAATAACTAGGAATATTAGGACCAATCTTGATTCCTCCCCAAACTTCGTTTATCCAAATCCATTCAATATGTTCTCCAAATATTAAATTATCTTTTGATTTGTTTTTAAATAAACGAGTATCATAAATAGGTTTATCTGTAATTTTATAATCCTCTGTTATAATTTCATTTGTTACCTCACCTTGTTCAGAAATTTTTGTAAGGTGACCTAATTTTCTTTGAGACTTCCAATATGTAGTTGTTACTCTAACTAAATATGCATTACCCTCTGTTTTATAATCTTCACTCTGTGCTAATATTTGATTTACTACATCCTCACCTTGTGTAATACCTTCACCGCCCATAAAGCTTGTATATTGACGCATAGCTAAAGATGGTCTTTGAGTATTCCACTCATGGGACTGAGTAGCATCATAAAAAGAACCATCATTTTGATAACCACCTATAGTATACCCAGCAGCTCTTACTGGATATATTGCCTCAAGAGATTCTAATTGTTCTTCAGACATTAAGTATCCGTATTTATCAATTGCATCTGAAACAGTAATCATATCTGTCTTACCAATCCAATTGGAATCTGAAATATATCTTGAATCAGGAGACTTATGGTAAAATGTAAGCAATGGATTCCACAACTCTACTTCATAATCATCCTCCATCATTCTCATATGCCAAAACTCTCTATCGGTAATAAGCATATCTCTAAAAGCTCTTTCCTCTAATTCATCTAAATGAAATCTTTGCTCATCTACTTTATGCTGATGAGAAGCCCATTCTTCCATCATAGATCTGTAACTTTTTTTGAAGAACATTTCTATTTCTGGTAATGATTTTAAATTATCTGGAGATAACTGTTGTTGTGCTTCTTCAGAATTAGGATCTAAACCTTGCTCTAAAAGAGCAGCTGTTATTTTAGTTTGAGCTTGTCCAAGAAGTGTTTCTTCAACCATTGCTCTTTTTTGCTCAAGCATTTCATTATAAGAAAATTCATCAACAGCTCTATATGTTAATTTGGTTGATCTTTTAGCAAATTCTGCAACAAGAACATTAACTACGTTTGGTATAATAGGATAAAACTTTAACTCTAGCGCAGAACCTTCATCTTGATTTTCGGTTAACATGCTTACAATATCCCTAGATTCATTGTCTTCTTCTACTATATAATCAGTTCTGTCAATATGACCTTTAGCTAACTTATAATTTTTAGAAAGTCTTCTTGCACTTCTTTGCAACTGTTTGATACCATTCCACTCTAACCAATCAATATTCCAAGCAGCCCATTCATCATCCTTTTTCTTTTTTGATAAAAATTGTAAAGGTTGTGTTACAGAACCTATTCTATTCTGCTCAACCTTTGCGCCTTTTTTTATCTGAAGTGCATTGTATACTTGCATAGTTATTATTTAATGTTTTTAAAGGCAGATCTTTTTCGACCATTGCTTTTTAATCTTTTGTTTTTCCTACCCATATGAGTAAACGGACTACTATTTAATTTAAACAAATTTTCTGACTTTTGCAACTTTTTAGCAGCGTCATCTCTTATGATTTGTTTAGTATAACCTCTATTAGATTCTTGTATTCTCATAAAAGACACAAGTGCTACAAATGATACTAATCTATCCACGTTAACTCCATCTGCATATTCTTGCATTTCTTTTATAAGCATTGGATCAGGAATTCTTTCTATTCCATAAGTTGTTCTAACAACAGTTCCATCCTCTTTTGTTTCTTGATCAAGTTCTTCCCTTACAAACTCTATCCCATAACTAAGAAGGTGTGATTTGAATAAAGTACCTGTATTTTTCCAACCATATTCTTGAAATACATTTTTGTTAGCACCTAAATCTTTTAAAAACATTATCTGACTTTTAGGAACTAGATACTTTTGTTTCTTTCTACTTATCATATAGTTAATAAATAAAGAAATGTTATTCTCTATAACAGTCCATGCATTATACCATTCTATTATAAGTTCTAGTCTTTGATGAGTTTGTTTTATATCATCAAACCTTCCGCACCATGCAGCTACAATTTTACTTTGTTCAATATAAGTTTCTGTTTCAGTACCTGTTACTTTAGTAACCTCTATAGAATTTTTTATTACATATATAGAACATAGTGAATCAGATGTAGTAGTCTTACCTTCAGCCACAGGGTCAATAGACGCATAATAAGTTCCAAAATCAGGCTTTTCCTTATTAGGTCTTTCCCATACTACAAGACAGCCTGTTTTATCTTCGGTCTTTTTGTTTACTGGAAACTCACGTATAGGTTGCTTATTGCTTTTTGTAACAGTTGGTTTACCATTAGCATCTGTTGTTATATCTAGAAACTCATAGGCATATTCTTTTTCCTCTATTCTTCTAGCTTGTGCAGAAAGAAGGTGTGTAGGAAAAACAGAAACAGATCTATTATCAAATGCTTCTTTTATATTTCTAGGATGCTGAGATATTCTCAATTGATAATCTTCTGGAGCTAGTTCTCTTTTCCAATCATCAAATTGTTTTTGTAAAGCTACAGTAGCTTCTTCTACTTTAGAGTTGCCATATTCATCTATGTGTGGAGGCATTGACCATTGCTCAGGAATAAATAAACCTGACATACCTTCAGTACCTTTATGATCTATCAAATTAGTTTCTACAGAATAAACATCTTTAGAAGTTGGATTAAGAATCATATCCTTGAGTGGATTGCATTGTGACAGGTCACCCACAGATCCTGCTGCTATAAATAATCCTGTAGTAGTTAGTCCTGATCTCATTGCTGGTCTCATATACTCGTATGTCTTATCCATCTTAGGCGCAATCCCAGCTTCCTCATGAAAGAAGTATTTTACTGGACCCCCTACACCATTTGTTGGATCTTTTTCAAATGACATACCTTGTATAGTTCCTTTAAGACCTACTTCAGTTTTTCTGTTACCTTTCCTAACCTCAATCTTCTGCTGCCACATCATTACCTTACTAGGGTTCATTGGTCTGTACCATGCAGTATGTTCATTTAAGAATGCTGCATACTCATCTAAGAACTTCCAGGATCCTTTCTCATTAATGTAATCTTTAAGACTAGCACCTATCTTTAGTGTTACCCCTGGCTCAAACCATTGCTGATTAATAAGCTTTGCCATATGATAATAGGAAGATGCTATCTGACGTTTCTTTAGTATAGCAACATGTTTATAGTTTAGTTCTGCTAGCATCTCATATAATGCCATATGATATTGAGCATCTCTAATATCAGCAAACCCAAACTTTTGTATTTCTTTATTGAATATAGGTAAGAAGTTTAACCACATGTAGTAGTCTCTTGCTATATACCAAACTTTATCTTTTGATTTAAATATTACTCCTTTCCTGCACTTCTTTTTTTCTCCTTCCCAATAATTAATAAAATCTCTTGATTTAAATGGAGCTGCACAATAGAATCCTTGTGTGTTAAATTTAGTAGCTTCTGCATTAAATTCTTTAGACACTTTATCAAATGCATACTGACCTGGTTCCTTAAACAGATCTCTTACATAAGTAGCAAAGTCTTCTCTAGTATCAAAGTCTGTACTAGTCCATTTACCATTATCCCATGTAGGAATATCTTGATATATCTCTGTATCATTGGTCATATCCCAGCCCTATTCCACCTCGTACATTACTTTGTTGTTCTTCTTGAAGATCTTTATAAGCTCCTTTAAATGATTCTCTAATTTGTTGATATTTAGCCGCTGCATTTACTAAGGAATTAATATTACCATCTCTACCATGTTCAATCGGTGTAGTCTGCATATATCTGCCTAATCTATCTAGCATAGCTGCAATACCCTTGTATGCTCTGGATGTTGGAGTCTGATACATTTTTTCACAAAACTTAAGTGCTGCCCATATATCGTCATCTTCTGTAGAAAATTCACCTTCTACTTCTTTCATTATAACTTCTTCTTTTTCATGCTCAGGAGTATGGAAGAAAGGATTCATATCGGGATTAGGACAAGTCATATAAAATAGGTACTGGTAAATCTTTAGATAATCCTCTGGATAATTATCCATTACATCTTTAAGTGACTTTAATGTGTAACAATGTTCTGTTGGAACTACTTTGCCGTTTTGTATATCAAATAGTTTTGCAATCATTTCTTTTTTAATTTTTTTCTATTATCATGCAGATAATGTATTAATGATATTACTTCATCTTTTAGATAAGGAACTGGAATTTGAACTAAATCTTTTAATACAGGATCACCATCTGGTGTATACTTTGTAATAGGATATCCATGTTCATCTTTACCTTCTTCTTTAAATTGAACGTGATGAATATACATTGGTCCAGGCCTTAACTTAGGATTATGCTTTATTATAATATACATATAAATACTCAGTTGTAAAGCATAATGATTAAAGTTACAATCATCCAAATGACTAACTGGAAATAACATTTTCTGAGAAACACCTTCCCAATCTACATAAGATTGCATTTTAATTTCCTTGTTAGTCTTATAATCTATAATTGATACTTTACCCTCAACTACTTCTACTAAATCTGACTGACCGCATATACCTGCAGATTTTAAATAAACCATGTGTTCTGGATATACTCCTGGTTCTAACTTTTGATTTGGTGAAATTTTAACACCGTTGGCTTTTAGTATTGGGCTAAAAATAGGTACAGTAACCCCACTTCTTTCTATTGAAGCTAAAGAGCATAAATCATCTTCTCTTTGATTATGGTAAAATGTTCCAAGAGCCATAGCTCTTTCAGATTCTTTTTTCCAAACTTCTTGAATTTTTTTTGGTGTCATTCCATACCACTTAGAGCTTTTTCTTTTAGAAACTTTCTGTGCTATCTTCTTAGCATCAAAAGGTTCTTTAAAGTGAGAGGTTAATGTTGTTACACTTATCCAATCAATTAAATCATCTTGATTAGATGATTTATAACTATGATCTTTTTCTGTAAATATTATACTCATAATTCTCCCAATTTATCTTCTTCACTTTCTGACATCAAAGCTGGCCACTCTCCTATTGGACATTCTGCAGATAAAGCTCTTGTTTTAAAAGCTAATGAACAACCACAATTGCCACAACAAGGTTGTGTTCCTGAAACCTCACATTTAGAACCTATTGAATCAAATTCAATACAGTCTTTACATAAAAGCATTCTTTTTGCAGAAACGTCTTCTACAAACTTATCTCTAATAACTGAATTCTTTATTCCCTCATAGATTTGTTTTCTATTTTTCCAAATCTTTTTTAGATTCATCTTTTAATTTTTTAAATTCTTCTTTTCTTTTCTTTTCAGAATCAATCTGTTTACTTATACATTGAAGAAATTCTATTTTTTCTTCTAGCTTTTTTAAATTATAATAAGCTGTATATGTAGATGTGTCGTGATTCTTTAGATATTTTTTAAATCTAGGAATAGCATTTTTTATTGCATTTTCTCTAGCTGTAAATAGACCAAGGCCTGTTATATTTATTCTTGGGTGATGTAACTCACTTAACAAGGTTCTAACGTTTTTATAGTAAAAATCAATTAAACTTTCTACAAGATCTTTTGACAGATCATTTTCCTCAGATATTTCTTGATATAGATGTCTAGCTTTTTTAGGTTTCATTTAGCAAGAAAGTTATAATCTAAAAATATAGATCCTACAGTCTCAATATTTAAACTAGGACTAATCCGAATAAGTTTTTTATTTTTAACATCTCTTTCTACAATTTTAAATTTTATACATTTATTAATGCAGTTTCTAACTGTTTGCTGAGACTTAAATATTTTTTGTTCATCAGCTGCATCATAACAAAAATGAGAAATTTCTAAGGGTCCTGTTGAACTAAGCAAAGTTAAACACTCAAGATCAGAATCACTCACCGTTATTTTATTAAGATAACAGTGAGTAATTAATTGAAACTTAATAACATCTTTTGTAGACATTATTACTTTTTTCTGAACTCGTTTAACAATAGCCATTATACGCTTTGTTTTTTCAGACTTCTCTTTTTTGGTTTAACCTCTGGTGGCATTGGTGCTCCGTCATCTTCAGGCGGTGCCATCATTTGAGCATATGCCATTTGAATCTGAGTTCTTTTAAGTCTCATCTCATCAATTTCCGATAACATTTTTTCATAGTCAAGTTGAGCTTCTAAATAAGGCATTGATTCTTTGTAGAACTGAAGCATTTCTTCTTTTTTTACTTTTAATTCTTCTGGTGATAGATTTTCTGGATTTTCCATTGGTTTAAATTTTTATTTACTCAAATATACAAATAAAGTTTAAACTTCTGTGGTTTAAATAAAAAAACCTGAGTTATTAAACCCAGGTTCTCTTTATTTAACTTACCTATGAAAAGTTAAATCTTACCCTCAGCCTCTATTTGTTGAATCATTTGAAAGTGAACTTTTGCTATTCTATCTCTACCTTCTTCAGATAAAAGATACTTGTGACAATTATCTGAGTTGGTCATAAAGAAGTTTTCAGAAAGTATTGCAGGCATAGAGGTATTAATAAGAACATAAAAATTAGATTCTTGATCTACATCTCCATCTCTGTATGTATCAGATCTCATATACTCACCTTTAAACTCTCTAGCTGCCTTTTCAAAAAGAACTGTTGCTATATCATCTGATTTAGTTTGCCCTTGAGAAGTGTATACACACCATCCATTTGCTGACTCGTCAGTATATCCATTAGCATGTACACTTACATATATACATCGTTTTTGAGAAGACTTGGCTAATCTATTAGCAGTATCTACTCTTTCTGTTAAACTAACATCTTTTGGAGTATCTACCAGGTTAATGGCATCTATACCATTAGCCTCACATTTTTTCATTAATCTATCTACTATAGCTCTATTAAATTCGCCTTCAAATAATTGTGTGCCATCTGGCCATACTGGAGATCTTTTACCAGGAGTTTGATAAACATCATCTATCATACCTCCATGACCATTATCAAGTATCCAAAGATATTTAGATTCAGTTTCATGTGGTGTAATAGACATATCAAATTCTGTCTTACAATGAGGGCATGTTATAATTTTTTCCATAGATATCTTATTACTGCGGGTATTGCATATATTAAAAAGAAAGTCAAATATACTAAAATTGCACTTACCCCATTATTATTTCTTATTTCTTATTCTAGTTAATTTATCTATAGATGTTAACCCTAGTGCGCCAAATGCAAATAAAGCTACAGCGTCTACAAGGTATTCTGCTGGTCTTATATCTCCATGAGTAAAGGTATTAGCCACTAGTGATACTACAAGTGCTAAAACGCAAAGTAAACCACCTAATCTTTTAGAAGAGTAAACTCCTGTTTCATCACTTAATAATTCTTTAAAAAATTTTTTCATAGTAATCTTTTTTTTAAAAATAAAAACAATCTGTAAACCCCGTAGAGTAATACAGCTACCATTAGCCAATTAAATATTCTTTTCCAAAGTGGAGTTTTTTCGTAGTATTTAACTGGTATTTTCCTTTCAACTATTTTTTCAACAGTTACAGTATCACACTCACCTTTTATATACACAGTTTTTTTAATAGTATCGTGAAATATCTTTATAGTAAGTCTTTCTTTTTGTAGAACTAAAGTATCTCTAGTTATTTGTGTAAAGAAATGCTGATTAATAATTGTATCATGTACTACTTTAGGTACTTCTACTTTAACTGTATCATGTATAGTTAAAGTATCTGTAGTAAGTAAATGAGGGTATTTATCTATTAGCCTAGTAAATCTTCGTTGAGGAGTACAGGCAAATAAACCTAATATTACTAATACAAAAAGGGTTCTTATCATCTACTTTTAATTGCATGAATAGCTTCAATGATTTCTATTTTCATTTTAGCCATGTCATCTCTTAAATCTGTAATAGATTTTTCTTGTTTTTCACGATTAGATTCTACTCTTTCTTTAAGACCATCTACTCTTTTATGAACCATATCTAAACTTTCTTTTAGGTTATCTAAAACCATTTGCTGTATAGCGACTTTATTTTTAAGTGTAAACCAAACAGTTAAAGCACCAACTAAAGCTGAAAGGATGGATAATAAAGCATCAAAACCTACTTGCATTTGTGAAATCTCCATTTTCTTTTGTATAAATAATAAACATATAGTTATAATATACAAAAAATATTTAAATATACCAGGAAATACGTAGGTTTAAATGGGAAATTTATAGGAGTCTATTCCTCTCTGAAAGTAGTCAGCACCTTCATCTCGGATTCTTTTATAATTTATTTCTAAAATTCTGCCACCCGTAGGTTTAATTGGCGCACCTCTTTCAACATGCCAACCTTTAGATCCATCTCCATATTCTTCTTTATATGTACCTGTAAGCATCAGATGGAGCTGCTTTTGTACTTGTCTATAACTTGATCTACCGTGAACTATTGAGTCTCTTACATCGTTCCTAGAAGCATTTTCATGGATATGCCCCATAGTAAACACATCAAAATCCTCATACATTTCTAAAGCTCTTGTTAAGTTTAGCGCTCCTTTAGTAACTACACCACCTCCACCTGATCCGTGAAAGTATCTTATTTTCATTGATGAAGAACCTTTAATAGGACCATTCTTTTTAACAATTTGATTTACTATCATCCATCCGCCATATCCACCTACCTGTACATTTGTACCATTCTTAATGTTAAGTAATTTTACAAATCTTGCAAGTATGTCTGTTTCTTGAAATTTAATAATAGCAGTCTCGTGATTACCATACCCTATAACTGTAAGTAAATGAGCATAGGGGCTAAACCATTCTACAGCTGTTTCTACAATGCTGTCTAAATACATAGCATTGTTATGTTCTGGTCTTATATCAGACTTATTCTTTCTATTATCACCTCTACCTTGCATTAAGCAGAACATATCCCCATTAATCATAATAGGAATAGATTCTTTTAAGCAATAATCTAAATCTTGTTTTAGTTGTTTCCAGTCACATTTAGGATTATCCCAATGTAAATCTGACATCATTGCAATCTTAGCTTGTGTACCCTCAAGCTTTAGCTCGTGGATATTGCTAGCATGTTTAATTAACTTCATAATTTTATTTTTCTGGAGAGAATTTCCCTAATATACAACTTATTTTTTAAAGTGGAGTATATTCAATATCAAAAGGATCTGGAGAACTCCAATCTTCACTAGTCATTAATTCTAAACCCTCTTTATAAGTATATAGACCATCAGGTATGACTGTACCATCTGCAATAAAGCTAGGTTCAGTATCCCATTTTAATACAAATTGAGTAGGTGGATTTAAAACATTTTTTCTAATAGTATCTGCAGAAGTTTCTCCTACTTGAGAAAAGTCCACTTTAGATAAATCCTCTATTCTTATTACACCGTATGTTTGAAAAACTTTTCTTAGTTTCATATTTTTTATTTAAGGTGTATTTGTACTAAAAGTGGCAGCATTTTCTAAGGTTCCTGCATTTGATCCAGATCCTGAATCAGCTACACTTGTTCCTGAACCTTCTTCAAATCTCCACCAACTTACTAAACTACTAAATTCAGATAAATCTGTAGGTATTCCACTATTGTATATGTTTGTTATATCTGTTGCAGATAATTCTGCATTAAAAATTGCTACTTCGTCTATTTCTCCGTTTGCAAATGAGGGAGTTGATCCATTAAATTTACCTATTAAAAGGGGTTCATTTGTATTATGCATTGCAGTATATGATCCACCACCAGATACACTACCATTATCTAAAGAACCATTTAAGTATATTTTTATACCAGTATTCAAACCATTTCCATTATAGGTCATTACAACATGACTCCATACATTTTCTGGTATAGTTGTATTTCCATTTCTTGTTAAACTTGCTGCGGTACCAGCATCGTAAAGTCCAGCTTGTAACTTTAACCCACCAGCTGTTTGAAAATAATATTCTCTTAAAGATGTAGTTACATTATATTTAAAAATAATTCTAAATTTATCATTATCATCAGGTCTTATCCAAGCAGAAATACTAAAAGCAGAATCGCTTGAGCCATCTCCAAAAGACAAGTTATTATTATCTGCTACATTTACATAAGCATCTATACCATCAAGTTCTACACTATGAGTATTAACAAAACTAGTCTGAGGAGCTATAATACTAGTTCCTGTAGATACTCCTAAAGTCTTATTTGTATTTATTGATACTCCCATAATTACATAAATATTATAAAATCATCATCAGATCCAGAAGATAAACCTGTTATTTCCGTAGGCATAAGTTTTTAATTAAATGCTACGCTACATATATCATCAATACATCTGCGCCAGTACCATTTACTACAAAATGAGATCCTGCAAATTTATGAGCATTACCACCTGCATCAAAGTTTACTGTTTCACCTGCAAGCAAGTTAACAGCGGATCCACCACCTATTGCTATAGTAGCAGTTGCACTAGCATGTGCATTATAAAATGATATTGATTTAACAGCATCTGTTACAGTTACAGAACCTGTAACTCTTTGCATACTAGCAACATTAGTTTGAACACCTGTATTAGTTTTAACTCTATCTACATCTAGTTCAATTTCAGTATTCTTTGCAAGAATAGCATCAGCTGTAGTTTCAATTTCAGTGTTTTTAGCTAATATAGCATCGGCTGTTACTTCTATTTCTGTATTTTTAGCCAGAATAGCAGTTGTATCAACCTCTATAGCAGTATTCTTAGCTAAGATATTTAAAAGAGTTGCTTCTGTTGCGTCACCTTGTTCTAAATAAGTTTTAGTACAAGCTGAATAATTGGTAGTATCTTCTGTTAATGATCCTGGAGGATATAATTCAATATCTGTAAAAGCTCCTGTACTTGTATTAAAGATTCTTACTTCTAATCTAATGATTGCAGGATCTGATCCACAAACAATGCTAATTAAATCTGCTTCATAATCTTTACCCGCAGTTACAATACTAGCTGCAATTTTATCCAAACCAAGCAACATTCTATATTGCCAAGTCCAGTTAGTTCCTTTTTGCCCTTGTGTTTTTAAGTTTCCTACTGACATGTTTTATGTTTTTATTATTCAAATACCCCATGCTCTACTAAGCATCCTGTTGCTCCTGAAGCATATACTCTAATATCACTAGTATCTGCTGCCCAAGGAAATAGTGCCCAGGAACCTGCATCTAAAAACATATCATATACAGCACCTGACGCTGTTGCTTCAATTTTAACATAGATATTCAAACTTCCTGCATTCTTCAAGTATACATACGCACCTGGAGAATGGCTTGCATGAGGAATCAATGTTAATGGTGCACCAACCACTGCTGTAACGTTAGTTCTAGAAATACCTCCCTGAGTAACTGTAGCTGACTTTAAAACTGTAGATAGTAAACTATCGCTAGTTAAGTTAGTAGAAGTTATTGTTGAAGTTAAATTTACTGTTGCCATTTTTATAAGTTTATAAGATTTTAATTAAATATTCCGTATTCTAGAATATTATTTGCTGTTTCTGCATAAGCTTCCAAACTTACTGGTGTACCACTGCTGCTTGCGGCCCATGGTATTAATGCCCAATCCCCACCACTTAATATAATTTGATCTGATGTAGAATCAAATGATATATAAATTTTTTCGTTTGTTGTAGCTGTAGATGGATTATATAACCAAACTCTTGCGCCTTGAACATATAAGTCCTCATCTGCAATAATTTGCGCTGTACCAATTGCTGTTGGTTCAATCTTTTGTCTCATCACACCACCTTGCTCTATAGCTCTAGTAAGGTTTGTTACAGTTAATGAAATCACATCTGTAGTTAAATCTGTAGACTCTATCTTAAGAGTATGTGTTACGTCTGCCATTTTTTAAAGTTTTATAAGTTTAAGTTAATTAAGCTCTATCAATAATCATGAAATTGATCTTAACATTACCATTCATTGTGGCAGTTCCACAGTTGTGAACGCGAATAGTAGCAGTACCTGTATTTTTAGCACGTATTTCTAATACTACTGTGCCATTACTTCCTGTCTGAGGAGTTAACAATATTATAGAATTTCCTAGTATTTTGCTGTTGTTAAGTACAAATTGTGTATTTGCATTAGCTGCTAAAGTTAATGAAACAGTATCAATAGTACCATGATGTGCATTCAATGTTACAGCTGTTGTAGAGCTGGTTGTTTGAGTTACAGCACCACCATCATATAAAGATTGTAAAGGTTCTGCATTAATTGATAAAGGTCTGTAAGTATCATCGCGTTTAGGATCTTTTGCCCCTACTGCAAATAAGTTAGTTGTATCTGTTGGAAGAGTCGCTCTATAGTCACCTCTTTTAATCCAAGAAATAAAATTTAAAATGTCCATTTTTTATTTTTTTAAAATATTTATAAATACGTATGATATAATATAGTAAAAATAATTGATAAAAAAAAGCCCTCGGTAAAAACTAAGGGCTTAAAATTAGCTTGCAAATGGATTTGGGTAGTGGTAACAAGCTAATCAAATAAGTAATGATAAAGTCCTATTGCTACAGCAAATGACACGATATATCCAATCATACCCATAATCCTAGCTTCTCTATCTTGTACTCTTCTTCCAGTTATTGGATCTACTATATCTTGCATAAGAGCATGCGATAATGTAGAAACAATAATTATACAAATTAGTCCGAATAAGACTACTAATGATTTCATAATCATAATGACTGTATTTCTTTTAATAATTTCTCGACATACAACGTAGCATCCATTAACTCTTCTTGTAAGTGAGTTAACCACTGCTTCATAGTTAAATCTTTTCTATCTAGAGTCTTTCCATACTTAAGCTTGCCTGTCTCAGATCTTTCCTGATACTTCTCAAGTACAGATTCTACTATAGTATCTTCTTCAACTGGCGGAATCGGGATAACACCATCTGTCATATTACCATATACAGAGTTACCATGCATCTCCTTATACCAATCTTTAGCTGATTCTTTTATTGCCATACCATTACAATATCATGTACTAATACCATCATCTTGATTTTGCCGTCTATATCTATGATTTCAGCATTATGAAGGGCACCAGTACGGACATATACCTTATCCCCTGCCTTTAGATCTTTAACTTCATCCCCTACTGCAAATATATTAAGATGAGTCCACTCCTTCATCATTTCTTGCTCTGCTTCTTTTTCTAGATTATCTGGAACAATAAGATCTAGTTCACCTTCTTTTTTTTCTTTTTTCTCAGGCTTATCTAGCATAATCCTGTTTCCTCTTAATATAAATTTGCTCATTTCTTTGTTGGTTTTAGACAAATATAATAAAAATTATTTATCCTCAAAGTTGTACATAATATTTCCATCACCATCTATTACCAAACCTTTGTAATCTTGTTTTACTTCTTGACCCATTAAGTTATATCTTCTTGGATCCGTAAATACACTACGGTATACATACACGGGACCAAAGGTTTCTTCTTTACCATCTATATCAATCTGAATTAACTTATAGTAGTTATATCCATATTCTATACGTGTATCAAAGTATTTATATGTTAGTTCTGTATTACTAAACCCCGCTGCAGGAATCTCATCCTGGTACCCCCAGGTGGTTCCATCCAAAGATTTATATAAATCAAACTTCAGTGAGTTGTTTTCTGATGCTGTAACCCATTTAACCATATTACCTTGGTCTTGCAAGCTTGCAGAGAAATCCAACATTTCAACAGGTAATGGCGCTGTATTCCTAATTTCAAAAAAATCAATATGGCAATATTTACCATCTAACAAACCCGATCCAAACGTAGTATTAAGAACTAACGCAAAAGCTAATGTTGTATTAGGAACAGTAATCATGTAATATCCATTAAGATCAGATATATCATAATAAAACCAACCACTATCATAAAAATACAAAGCAAAGACATCACCTAGCCTTACATTACTTTCCTGATACCACGAGACCTCCACTTCTGCATATGTACTAAAATCATATATAGGTGACTGAAATACATAAAATTCATTTTCCAAATAGTTACCAGAAAGGTTATAACATAGATCACCACTGTGTGAACCAGTGTTGCCACCAGGGCTTGTCCACTCATCAGGACCATCAAATGAGTCAAAAGGTTCAAAAATCTGACCATAACCAAATAAACATAACAGTGTAAATAATAAGAGTAATATAGTTTTCATACTATAAGATAACAATATCTGCGGACATTCCCAAGTGTAATGGATCTACGGAGGTAGAAATGTTCTATGCAAGACATTGTAGTGACTCTTGTATCAGATGGCCCCCACCACCTACCACCCTGTTGGTACCCCCCTATGATTTGTACAGGAGAATGTGTTTTTGCTGACACAAAACCAAAAAAGCATGCTGCTGAGAAAAGTTTAGCAGGGTTGTGCAAGGTGCAAGACACAGTGGTGCTTTGTGTTGTGTAGTTTCTTTTTGTTTAGTTTGTAGATTATCCTCTGTCACATGGATTAAGTTCCATAACAAGATAAGACTGTAAAGTCCAGTATAAAGCAAACTCCTAAGCCCTACAAGTTGAAATCATATACACTTGAGGGCTTTCTTTTTTTTTAGTTTGTAAAGTTTTATACTATTCAAAGAAACAATCACCTTGTGTGCACAAGTGGGTGGACAGCATTGTTGAGAAGAGTATATGTAATTAGGGACAATGTACAGTAAGGTACATCCCTTTCTTTTTTTTTAGTTCTGAGGTGCAATGCAAACCTCCCGCTAAAGCACTTAGCCTTTAACACACACATAAGGGGAGGAACATTCTCAGACGTGAGAGAAAACAATGGTTAAGGCCCATTGTTTTTTTTGTGTTGTTTCTTTTTTTTTAGTGTTGAACTTTTAAAACCCATACTATGAAAAATACTAAAGTTCAAATCTTTTCTGTTCCTTGTAATGAGGCTGAAGCCATTACTGCGGTTCAGAAAAAGATTAATCAGTGGCTTACCACTGGCTTATTAATCAAATATGAAATGCACACTACTGCTACTCATATTGTGTTTAATGTTGCATTGAGAAAAGAGGCTTAGGCCTCTTTTGTTTCTTTTTTTTTATTAACTAAGTAGTGTAACACCTTAAAACGATTATATCCTTGATGTGCTAGTGTGCATAACCACACAGGTTTATTAGAAGTCCTTAAAAGTAGCGGAGGAGGTGGCACTACTTTTTTCCTTTATTTCTTTTTTTTTAGTTAGGAAAATTATATACTATGAGAAAGAAACATTTGATACCCGTTGTTTGGTTTAGTGTAATTATCCTAATTGCAACACTATTATGTTCCTGTGGATCAGGAAAAGTTAGCTGTGATGCATATGGTTCAATTGATAACACTGAAATAGATAAGGCTTAACAGCCTTTTCTTTTTTTTTAATTAATAAAATTAAAAATATGAAAACAGTTGGATTAGATACGTTTACTACAGTAATACTAATGACATACTTTGTATGTGGTTTAATAGTTGGTTTATGCAGTTAGGGGCTCTCGCCCCTTTCTTTTTTTTTAATTGGGAAATTTTAAAATATAATACTATGAATGAAGAAAAATTTATTGATGTAAATGGTTTCCAAGTTATGGACTTAGCTCCTGATATGCAAAGAAAGTTAGCTTTAGTTGATTTAGATGTGTTAGTTGAGATAACAAACTCACTTCAGAAAGTTAACTCTCGTATAATTAAGCAAGATTTAATTGCAGAACTTCAATCTGTAACTAATAATGGAGAACTAACGCGAATGCAACAGTTGCTGTATATTTGTGAAAAGTTTGTTACACTTCACAAGACTGTTTTGAAAATTCAAAATATTGAGCATCCTTTAAATGAAAAAGCAGTAGCTGACCTTAATCCAATTAAAGGTAAAGACATTAGTGACATAAGTTAGTGTATAGCCCCTTCGGGGGCTTCTTTTTTTTTATTTGTGAAAACTTAATTACTATGGAAGAAGAATTTAAAATGGTTTGTACTGCCTCTAAAGGCAGTTATGGCACAGGGTTTGAAGACGTGTTTGATAACATTGAAGACCTTAAGAGAGCAATTGTAAAACACGAGTGTAATCCTTGGGATGAAGAAGACAACACTTATACAGAAGATAAGTATACTGATGAACTGTTTAAGGAGGTTTGCAAAGCAAAAGATTATACTGTTGTTATTGTAAAACTTCACTCATCAGAAAAGATATCATTTGATGAGTATGACGGGACATCATCTCCTTATATTGAGAAGATAGACCCTCAGTTTAAATCTGTAATGGAATATGCAACAGAAAGACATTGGGACTTATTGAACTCAAAGGAGTAGCATTTCATAGTGCAGGGGGTAGTTCCCTTGCACTTTGTTTTGTGTATATACCACAATTTTTTTGCAAAAAATTGCATCTTCCTTTTTTCTTTTTTCTTAATTATGAAATTTATTTATTATGAAACATCAGAATTATTATTACAATTACAATTTTGCAACCAAGCAAGAAGGCTTGAGTTCATTAGACTTTGAAGAGTGTCTTAAGCAATGCACATTAGTTGCAGGTAACATAATGGCATTAGACCAATTTAATGCTATCGTACCTGTAGATGAATCCCAATGTGTGGACATTCCTACTGCAACTGCCACTGCAAATGGCAATGGCACTTTCAGAGTACCTACCTATCCTATTGAGTTATTGGGAGACTTTACCGTAATAGAAAGAGAGTTTGACCATAGACCTTGGTTTAAATGTTGGGTAGGCAAGGGTGGATATACAATAGGGGAAAGAAATGTCAATAAAGGCTGTTTCTCTATAGTTGAAACTCATAAAGGCTTTGTGCTGTATTTGGGACAAAGATACAGACAGTACTAATATTTCATAGTGTGGGGTGTAATAGCCCTGCACTATAAATAGGTTGTCCCGTTGGGGCATAGGGCTATTGCTGTACACATATGTGGGTAATCACAATTTCTTTCAGAAATTGCATCTTTTCAGTTTCTTTTTTTTTATTTAGGAGTTTATTTATTAATTAATATATGATTTCATATGAAACTTAAATTTGAGTTTAAAGCAGATGTCTATAACGGCATCACAAGACAAGTAGCAAATTTTACAGGTACATTAGTATCTATTGCTAAATTACCAATCAAGAATGTCAATAACACAGAGTATTACCCTGCAACTGTTGATATGAAAGATTCTCACGGGAATGTTCGTAAAGGTACATCTTGTATGATTTACAAAACATCCTTTGACAAAGGTATGGAGATAGGACAAGACTATCTTGGCTCCGTTACCATTGAATCAGGTAAACAACCACTTATTAAGCTTACTTCAGGTACAGGCAATGGCACTCGTGCTACTATGGACGACTTTGACTTCCAAGTTGCTCCTGCACCACAACCTGTTGCACAACCTACTCAGGCTACTACAGCCACAGAGAGTAACCTAAGTGACATAGGATAGGACAATAACACTCTGCACAGCAATGTGTGGAGTGTCCTTTCAGGCTTCGCCTATCTTATTTGTTTCTTTTTATTTAGTTGTTAGTGTTCCACGTAACAATAAATAAAGTAATTATGGTCGTAAGGCATAGTATGTCCCTAAATGGTCATAAGAATACTTAACATTGTTGGAACACAGATAGAATTGCGGAAATACTTATGTGTCTTAATCTGTTTTAGATAGTAAAACTATACCCTATATCATTGGTTGTATATTAATATCATAATTATTCTATAGTATATAGTATTATAATATTTTATATAGCTAACTTTTTCATAATAGGTTAAGTAATAATAGTTGTTTTCTTATATATAGGATTAGTATACTCTCTATATAGAAGATAAGATACATAGTATCCCGCATTTAGATTTGTTTGAATAGATTTAGGAGGGAAAACCTCGGTCATAAGGTGGGCTCTTATGATTACTGTTGACTTAGGTTCGCTACCTTCGTTGTATCAGGGCTTAGATGTTTCGTCTAGGGTTTAATAATGCCTTTGGGTTCAACTTTTCTTGGTTGGGCAAGTGCTTCGCACTTCTTGAGTATTCAAACATTAAATAGGTACAAGTAGGGTGTATTCCCGTAAATTAGTTCTTGCTAAGTTGACAGAGAGTCAAGCCTTTTTTATTTACAAACCTATGACTAGAGAGTCGGTCATAGTATAAATGGAATAGAAATTAGAAATTGTATAGGTTCTAACGTAATTTTAAAAGTTAGTATAGGCATACAACATATGCTTAGAGGTCTGGATGACTGTCTGTCCTTAAATGTGAACTATACTATGCAATATTTTCTTTTCGCGATTTATTATCATTTCTAATTGATATGCTTCGGCTATTAATTAGTCTTAATCCCAAGTTGTCGGGATTTAAAATCACAGATGTTGAACTGTGATATGAATTCGTTCTAATAGACAAAACACCGTGTAATCAGTACCTTTCTTGTAAGGGGAGCAGTTGCACACAAGGGTGGATAGGACAAAGACCTTACAGGGTTCTAAAACTATCAGTGTTATATGTAAAGAGTACGGTCTGTAAACTGTACGTGGTTGCATATGAAATTAGGGATTTGAGCTACTATCCTAGTAAAACGTAAAATGCTAAGTCTTAACTAAAAACAAAGAACTGGACAATGACGTGAAGTCTAAAGCTTATGGTGTAATTAGAAGTGCCTAATCATAGTTTAGAAATGAACTGTGTTATCCCGCAAGGGGTTGTGAATTTTATGTGCCAGCATAATTGAAGCAACACTTAATTGAGATGTCATTGGCCAATGATATTGATAGAGAGTAGAATGATTACATCTTATCCTGTTACTATGCAGTCGATCATAGTATGGCAAAGTTAATGAAGGATTTTTCTATCCGTGTGCTAACCCTTACAAATTGAGGGGTCATTAACATTTTGAACCGAGTAGTGCTAGGTTCTTTTTTATTCACTTAAAACATTTTGAAATGGAGACATTTGTATCTTACAAAAACAAAGTAGTTAATAGACGTAATGATGATCTCGCTGAGAGTAATTTAGTCTATCCTATTGGTAAAGGGTATCATCAAGTAGCGCAACTTGATAAATCCTGGGTATTAAAGTATTTGCGTTTGAAATTAGGTCGTGGAGTTAAAGATATTCATAACAAGTATGTAGTTCGTATTAAGAATGATATGCTTGTATATAACTGTGACGGCAAGTATTGGTTAATTAAAAAAAATAATGACTAAAGAAGAAGCATTAGAAAAGACTAGAAAGAAATTCACTAACCTCTTTGATGGAGATATCCTTCCAAGGGTTAGTGTCGGTAAGATTATATCTTACTATGAATCACTTATTGCAGGTAACAAACCTATAGTTACTGATAGAGATTGTAATATTACAAGAGCATTCAATGAAGCATCGAATTATGATATGATGGATGATCTTGATGAATATTATGATGGTATTTAACCTGACACAGCGGGTTAATAGAGGTTGTACGGTCCAAATTTACTCTATAAAATCTTATGGGACCTATGCTGGTAACAGTTCCAGACACGGAGATGAGATGAAACCTTAGACACTTAATTAATGTCTGTATGGGATTAAGCCGTGAAAGAATGAGGGTAGACTGTGAAAAAAACTACCCTCTTTTTATTTATTTACTTAAAAACAAATTATCGTGAAATTATTTGATAAAAGAATTAACTTAGATGTAAAAACAGAAAATTTAATTGGTCTTGCCATAGGTATAGACTCGTGGGGTAAAGTAGATGTAAGAACTAGACAGTATCAACTGTTAATCTTATGTTTTGTAATAGAATTACAAACAAGAACTACTATTAAAGAAAAAATAGTAAAGAAAAATCTATACAAGAAGAAAAGGAGAACAACTCGTACAGCTAAATTTATAGCATTTATGTGTGGATTATGTATGCTTGCATCTTGTTTGGCTATATATGAAGCTCTTAATGCTACTACAGGTGCTACTGCATATTCTTTTACATTAGTATCAGCAGTATTTTTAGCTTTATTTGTAGTGATAGGCATAAGTTATCTCATTATGGATAATAAAGAAAAATACTATGTTGAGTAAACTATTAACTAGATGGATTATATATTTTTTACTATTTGAAATGTTAATAGTGTTAGATTATATTTTAGAAATAATAATACCTTGTGTTTATTATCTTTATACTCAAGTATTGTAAAGACATTGCAAGTAGGTAACACTACTTGCATTTTTTGATTAATTATTTATTTAAAAACAAACTATGTTACAACCCACAGATGAATGTTACATCTACATTAAAGATGGAAAAGAATTATTTACAGGATCGTTAGAATTAGCTCATAAAAGAGCAGATGATGACACCACAATTAAAGTTGTCAAAATTGACATAATCACTTAAAAATTAAAATTTATGACTGAAATTATGATTGAAGAGATTCAGGAATTGCACATTGCAGTACACCAAGAAGCAATCTCACCAGAAGAAATAGAAGAAAAGTATGAATGTAGACTTACTGTTAAGAACATAAGAGAAATCAGAGATATATTATCTCGTTTGCATATGCAAGCTATGTGTCCACAGTTTGGTTTACCAAATTTTGAAATATGAAAAAAACAATTACATTATTAGAACTTATAAAAATTGTATTACCAGTTGTTACTGTTGTTACATTAGTATTAATTATGTCCAGTTGTGGAACGGGACAAGTAAGCTGTGATGCTTATGGTCAAAATGATATAGAATATGGGGACATATCAGAAGATGAAGCAAGCTGAAGCAGAGTACAAAGAGTTAGAGAATGATATCAGTACTGATGAGAAATCAAAAATGTACTGGAGTTCTAGAGAAAAGTATCGTTCATTAAAGTATGAATATACTATTCAAAGCTCTGTGCTTATATTAGTAGTGTTTGCTGCAGTAGCAGTAATTGCAAGTATTTTATTCGGAGGTGTGTAATGCACCTCCACAAATTATGATTAGAAATGGCATATAAAAAAGAAAAAAGAGGTGCTTCATTAGTAGTGAATCACTTTGATAATCAGTTAAATATTGTAGGTAACTACTTTAATAAGTGGGTACATCACGAGATTAACCTTGATGAAAAAAAGACTAAAATAGTAACAGGAACTCAAAAATATCAATATTTAGATAAACCAGTAGTCTGGAGAGACAAATGGTTAAAGAGTAAATTCATTAACTGTAAGCAACAGATTGACAACCAATTATGGTTTGTTGATTTTAATGCTTATGGATATCAAGTAAGCTTTACAGAAGAATTTGATGGCATTCATATTGGTGATGATTATTGGAATATTAAGAAATGTCAATTTCTTGGTAAAATAGTCAGTAGACTTAATCAGTATCTAAAACAAGAGAAAGACAATGCTATTGTTTTACATCCAGATGCAAAAGAAACAAGGTGTATGATTAAGCCTGAAGTATTGGTCTCTTGTATTGAGTCAGTTAATAAGGATTTTCCTTATACACTGAAATCAAGAAGAGAATCATATGAACATGCTGAAAATATATTTGAGGTAACTCAAGGTAGAGAGCCTGAGCTAGATGATTTACCGTTTTAAGAATTTTTTAAGTGGATAGGGTAAAGGTTGGAGATGTAATGTCTTCAGCCTTATGCCTTTAAAAAACAAAATTATGCAGATAAAAAAAGTAGCTGTAAACATTACAGAAAGAGATATAACATCAATGGTTGAGACCATATGTAAAGAAACACAAAGTACACAAAAAGCAAATGACATTGCAGATCTATTTACAGAACTTTTATTAAAGAGTACTGAAGCATCTACATTATTTGTGCAAATTATGCTTGGTAATGGTTTACCACTAACATTGCGTGAAGGAGATGTAGTTAGATGTAAATGGGATAGGCTTAAAGTAGGACTAACAAATGCAGATGACACACTTGATAGACTTCACGAAAATAATCTGATTAATGAAGATAATGAGGTTGTTTGTATGGTAAAATCATTCAGAGGTTATACAGAATATTTCCCATATACTGTGGAGTTTAAGTATGGAGATGATCTATATGCATCTTGTAGTATGGGATTTGAAGATATACTATCATAAAACATTGCAAGCAGCTGTCATCGTAACTAAAATAAGGAGAGTTTAATAGTCCTTCCTTAGACACTGCTTGCATCTTATTAACCTGTAACTGACCCTTGAGTTTTAATTAACTATAGTCTGCGGTGGCTATGAGGGTCAGAACAGGTTTTAGTCATTATATTTTAGTCGAATATATGCTTGTAGCAAATAACAAAGGAAGAATTTTAACCCATTTTTCCTTTGTTAGCTATATAATGGCAATTTTTTTATTGTTGCATAGCCAACATATGAAAATTTATTGCGTAATTAGTATATGAATTATCAGTTACCTAATGGAAAAGTTATCTATATCTCTATAGAGGAGTACTTATCCTTGACTGATGAAGATATCCAGCATCTTATAGCATTAGACTACGGTGATGTAATTACTAATCCCTTCAGTGGATCAGCAGTAGACACTAAAGGTAAAGTAGAACCAACAGAACCCAGAGAGTTTTTAGATACGGGTGATGATGGTGAAACCTTTCCAGATATAAATCTATCAGATTTATCTTAATGTAATATGACTTATTAAAGTCCACTTACTTGCATTTGGCAATGTGCAAGTATAGTATCTAGTTGCCCAATTATTTATTTATTTATTTATTTATTTATCAAAACAATTCATTATGAATTCAAAAGTTAAAGTAGTAGCTAATGCTACAACAGGAGCGGTTGTTAATGTATCAGAGAACAACCCAGAGTATGGTTATATTAGATTAGAGCAAACTAAAGCTGTAATTGATGATAACGGATTTTTAAAGAATAGAAGTATTTCTACTTTATTGCAAGGTAATGTAGAAGACCTTAGATCTTTAGGATTTTTTGCAGGTCAAGAAGTTCCTGGTAAAATTTGCGTTCAAGAATCTTTAGAAGCATTTAGTTCTAAAAATCCTGAAAGAGATTTGAAAGTAGCGGGTGTTACAGGTATTGTATGCAGACAAGGTGAGTCACCTATTTATCGCAAGACTGTTTATGATCCAACAGGTTCTAAAGTAGAATCTTTTGTTCAGCATGATAATGTTGCTGAGTTAAGAGCAGCATATGATGCTCAGAAAGCTACTAGTGAAGCTATTAAGCCTAATGCAGATTTCTCTATAGGAGGATAATAAATTTTAATGGTTACAGATAAAGGGTCAGCAATGGCCCTTTTTCTATTTATGAATTTAATAAAAAACAAGTTGTATATGAGTTCGACTAAAAAACAAAAATTTGAGTACTCTGGAAAACTAGAAGAGTACCAGTTGTATAAGAAAAATACTTATACCAAATATGAAGCAGATCAATATTCACAATATCAAAACTTTCTTTATAAGAGAGCATTGTATGGTCTAAAGTCTTTACCAGCTGAAGAAGTAGCAAAGATGAGTAAGCAAAAGCAGATTAGAATACAAAGAGTTAACAGAAGAGCACAGCGTGTTCTTAATGAAGCAAAGCAAAGAAAAGTAATTAGTATTACTAATGGTTTATTTGCAAAATGGTTTCCTGATACAAAATTTACTAAGTTTATGCTTGGCAGTACTGAAACAGATTTCAAAGTAAGAAATACTCTAAATTTTAAAGATTTAAATATTGATAAACATGAAATAGTTCGTATATTTATTGAAGAAGGAATCTTAAGTTCAAACTTTTTAAGTTTAAGAAGAGATCCTAATCAGTTACCAAGATTAAAAAATGTATAGAAACCAAGAATTATCAGAAATAGACCAAGAGTTTTATGATTTTACTAAAGATTTTGATTTAGAAGATTGGAGAACGGTTAGAACTGAAGATTATTGGTGGGTAGAGACTCCTATTGGTACTAAAAGACCAAGGAGTACCTATGAAAAGCTTGATTTAATTAGGCATTACGTTAATAAAGGAGTGCCAAAATGAAACCAAAGTTAAAAGAATGTGACGGTTGTCAAAAGATGACTGTTATATGGAAGAATCATGAGGGTAATAGATACTGTAAATATTGCTGGAGTTGCCACAAAAGCAGTACTAACAAGCCAAAGAAACCAAACAAGTCTGTTATCCCTCGTGTTTCTGCCAAAAGAAAGAAGAAAGATGCTGAGTATCTTAAGTTAAGAGAAAGATATCTTATTGACAATTCCCTATGTAAAGTTAAAGTTCAAGGATGCAGTAGTAATGCTACTGATGTTCATCATACATATGCAGGCAGTAACCGTGATGCTTTTTATTTGGTTCAAAGTACATGGATTCCTGTTTGCAGGAATTGTCATAACTGGATCCACGAGCATCCAGAAGAAGCAAGAATTATGAATTATTTAAAATGAAGTATATGACAAGCATCGTATTAAGAACATTAACAAAAAAGTCAAAATTAGGAGTTTGGAAAATTACTGATACTATACAAAATTTACTTGATAGAAAAGATAAAAGAAATCTTGTACAAGCTTACTTTAAATTGACTACAATTAACTATACTGATGATATTCTCGATGAATTAGGAATAACATCTAAATGGAAGATTAAAAAACCAGGAGCAAATAAAGATTTATATTATGAGTTTTTAAAGGCAAATAACTGGAGTAGTGAAATGACTAGTAAAAAAAGTAGAGGAGGTAGGGCTGATAAACTTAAAGGAAAGAATATTCTTTTATCAAAAAGTTCATTACAAAGTAAAAATCACGGAAGATGATACATCAAAAACAAGAAGCTAATACGAATTATCCAAAAGTAAAAGATGATGGGCAGAGATTAATAGATGCTCATTTAAAATTTGATTCACCTTCTAAAAATGTAATAGGAGAAAAGTTGTACCCTAGAGAAGCATTGCAAGCAGCAATTGTAACAGCTAAAGAGTTAGCTAGTGCTACTGCAAAGGCTCATTGGTATAAAGTGCTTACATATTTAGAAAATCAACAACAAATAAAATATGGTAGATAGAGATAAAGTACAAGCTGAAGCTCTAAAGAAAACTATAGGTATTAACAGATGTGGTTTAGGATTGGCTACAGGTGTCGGTAAGACACTTGTAGCACTAAATCATCTGGAGAGTAACTATTCTCCATTGCTTAATATACTTGTAGTTGCACCAAAACTATCAATTTTTGATAGTTGGAGAGCAGAAGCAAGAAAATTTGATAAAGAAAAGTTATTGGTAAGAGCTACATTTACAACTTACTTAAGCTTAAATAAACAAAATCCCAAGGACTTTGATATTGTATATCTAGATGAATGCCATAGCTTATTAAATTCTCATAAAGAGTTTCTAAATGAGTATAATGGTAAGATTCTAGGTCTTACAGGCACACCGCCTAAATATCACAAATCTGAGAAAGGTGTGTTAGTAAATGAATTCTGTCCAATAGTATATGAATTTGTTACTGATAGTGCTGTAGATAATAATATTCTAAATGATTATCAGATAATTGTACATGAGCTTGAGTTAAGCACAAAGAATAATTATCTAGTAGAAATGAAGAATAAGAGTTTTAAGACTTCAGAACAAAAAAATTACGGTTATTGGTGTAACAGAATTGAAGCTGGTGCAGGGTCTATGCATATGCTGCGTATTATGAGAATGAAAGCTATGAAAGAATATCCCAGTAAAGAACAGTATGCTAAATTATTGTTTGAGAGTATTCAAGATAAATGCATAATGTTTGCTAATACCCAAGATCAAGCTGATAAATTATGTGAGCATAGCTATCATAGCAAGAATCCTGAATCTGAAGATAATCTTGAAATGTTTAAAGAAGGTACTATAAGTAAATTATCTTCTGTAATGCAATTAAATGAAGGTGTAAACATTCCAAATTTAAGACAAGGAATTATTATGCATGCATATGGTAATGAAAGAAAGTCTGCTCAGAGGATAGGAAGGTTACTGAGGCTTAATCCAGATGAAAAAGCTATAGTACATGTATTATGCTATAAACATACTGTAGATGAAAAATGGGTAAAGACTGCCTTAGAAGGTCTAGATAGTTCCAAAATAGAATGGAAGAACTACAATGTTAACCTGGGTTAGATAGCTATTATCTGCCCAAAAATTAGTATATTATTATATGGGTGAAGCTAAAACACATAAGGTTATTTTGTATAATGATGACATACTCAGTTTTGATTATGTCACAGCATGCTTGATGGAGATATGTAATCATACACCTATTCAAGCAGAACAATGTGCCCTTACAGCACATAATAATGGTAAAGTAACTATTATTTCTGGAGATTTTGATGAAATGTACAAAGTATTAGAAACACTGACCATGGTAAGTGTTGAAGTAGATATAGAAGCATATGAAAGCAATTTGTATTGACAGTAGTAACAAGCCAGAAAACATTTCAGAATATGAATGGGTGGAAGAAGGTCGTGTATATACTATTACTGAAGTAGTAGAAATGGGTTTGCAAAACGGTAAACTAGGAATTGCCTTAGAAGAAATACAGCTTACAGATGCTTCTGCTCCTTACAAGTATTATTCTTTAGAAAGATTTTTATTAGTTCCTGAAAACTTAAGCATTAAGCTTAAAGAACTAAGTGATGAGGATATGAGAGATTGGCAAGAATCCAGTCTTAAAACTATAGCTAAAGAAATAGATGCATATGAAGAAGATGCAGATTTGACAAATTCAATTTAATTAACAAACAATTTATGGGAGAAAGAATCTTTGAGGGATCAATGATTCTGTTGGTAATATACTTTATAGTATCACAATGTATGGTATTATACTTTTGGTATTTACTTGCACAGAATCACGATTTCTTATACACATTATTTATTGGGCCAGTTATAGCAGAGTATAAAGGTTTGCTATGGCCGTTTTTTATTTAAAATATGCAAGATTACACAGACAAAGATGTACTACTAGCTCTTAAAAAAGTTATTCCTAGAGTTAGAACAAGAAAAAGAAGTTATTTAGATAAACGTAATTATCTAATATCTATATTGTATTATAAGTTTGAATATACTGAGGAGAAGATCTCTAGTATGTTTAAGCTCACATGTGATCCTATGGACAGATCATCAGTATCACATGCTAAAAAACAACCAGGGAACTTTTCTAAAAATGAAGATGTAAAGTTTTTAATTCATACAGAAGAGCTTGTAAAAGAGTTTCCGTTTAATGTTCCTGAAGTAATTACAGAGGGTATAGAAAAGAATTTATATATACCCATGAGTTTAAAACAACATAGACGTATTACAACTTATTGTGAAAAGCATAACTATAGACAGAATCAAGCTATTAGAAAATTGCTAGACAGTGCTCTTAAAATTGATGAAAGTGATTATACAGTAAGATTAGTAAAAGAATAGTTATGGGACATATGAAAAATTTATACATAGATATATGTAATGCAAATGATGGTGTTCTTCCAAAAGAACTTACCATAGAAGATGCAAATAGAATGCATGAGTGGAAAATATTTAATTGGACAGAGTATGTACAGAAATTTGATAAGGAAATTAAAGACAAGAAATTTGACATCATCACTGATACGCGAGAAAATAAGAAAGAAGAAGAATTATTCTAGAGTAAACAATGAGTGCGGAAATTAAGCATCAAAATACTAAAACCCTAGTTACCAAAGACAATAATAATAGTGCAAATTGCATAGCTCCTAACCTAGTATATGGTTGTTTTGGAGGCTGTGTAGATACCTATTGTTATATGTCCAGGTATAATGGTCATAGAGTATTTGTAAATGAGAATGTAGATGATATATTTAACTCTGTTGTAGAGTGGGAGAAAGGTTTTACCAAGGTCCCTGATCAGCAGGATCCAATATATACCATGGTAGATGTTGCATGTAATACTGATTTAGTGCTAATGCAGCGTTATTTACCTGAACCATTGATAGATTATCTCAAAAGATATGATAATCACCCTACCTTGAATTCAACTATGGCAACTAAGTATCCTAGTTTGTTGAAACTTGACGTCAAAAAGTTCAACAAAAAACCAAGGGTAAGAGTTAGTCTTATGCCACAAAGGTTTGCAGACGTGTTGGAGCCTAAGATGCAAAAGGTTGCAAGAAGGATTCCTGAGATCAATAGACTTAAAGACCTTGGGTGGGAAGTGCACGTTAACTATAGTCCTCTTGTTTTCTACAAGAAATGGAAAGAAGACTACAGTGAGTTGTTTAAGATGGTAAAGGATGCAGCAGGAGTAAATAAATGTGAGGTAATTGCATTAACTAATCATGCTAATCAAATGGCAAGGTCTTCTGATGCGGCCAGAGAATTAATGAGCCTTAGCTATGAAGTAAAAAATAGCTCAGGTGTTATGAGGTATCCTTTGAAACATAAAACAAGGTTACTTGAGGAGTTTAAAGAACTATACTCACAGTACTTTGATTTAGACACAATAAGGTATATTTTCTAAGTTTATTAAGTTTATTAAGTTTATTAGTGCTGCTGATGTACACAGTTCTGGATTAGGTCGTGATAAGATATACGTAATGTGAATCCTAGTAGCTCAAAATACCTGAAATATAGGTGGCGGGGCCTAAAGTTAAAGCACTAATAATTTGCACCCATAGCTCAGATGGATAGAGCAACTGCCTTCTAAGCAGTAGGTCTTAGGTTCGACTCCTAATGGGTGTACTAAGGGTGTTACTCCACAACGGCAATGTTATGTTAAGGTCTAGGAAGTGTAGTAGAGGTGAGCTTGAAAACGTAACAGTTACAAGTTGAATTCTCTTGTTCAAGCATGGAGACAGATGAGCAACCCGCGGGGGAAATGGAGGCAAAGTGTATTGACCTATTTGGTAATAGAATAGGCATAGAGCCGAATACACAGTATTATACTAACATGGAAGTAAACGTCTATGGAAAAAGATTTGTGAAAGCAACTAGGTGGAGGTAAGTGCTCTAGTATAATACTACCCTTTTTATTAATTTTTATGAGTATGAATGAAGCATATGATTTACTGAGAGATTTAGAAATATTAATTCGTGATGGTAAAGACATCAAGAAACAATTAATACTTATTGCAAGTATTAGAATATTAATGAAAGAAGCTGAAAATGGGAACTAATATAGCAGATTGGATGGAGCATTGGGATCATTTTGATAGAGATTTGTATATAGCTTATCTTATAGCAAAACAAAATAAAGATGAGTAAGTCAAGGTATAAAATGCCATGGGGTAAATATAAAGGAAAGTCATTAAGTGATATACCTTTTAATTACCTAAGATGGTTATCTGAACAAGATTATAGCCCAAAACAAGTGAAAGCTTGGGTAAAAAGACATAAAGATTTTATTTAATAAATTAAAAACCAAAAAAGATGGCAATAGACAATGAAACTTTTGAACATTTTAGAGAACTAAAAAGAAAAAAAGAAGAAGCTGAAAATAAAACAATACTTCAAGAAGTTATTCAATTTTTAATTGATAATGAACAATATGGAGATGATTGGAAAAAACATATTGATCTTCTTCAAAAAATTAGTGATAAAATAAAAATTGCAGAAAATGATTAGAATATTATTAGCAGCACTCTTATTAGTAGGGTGTGGTAAAAAACTAGATCTTGTAGAAAAACGAGATGCTGTATGGGACAAAGCAGAAATGATTGATGTCAAATGTTACAAGAGTGACACTGATCCAAGGTATTTACAAACCTTTGAGATGAATGGATACAAGTTTGTAATATATACTAATGGACGTGGTAGTGCTATGCAAGCAATACCTTTAAATAATAATGCAGAATATATCCGCATGTTAGAAGAAGAGAATCAATTGCTAGGAGAAACATTAGCAGAATACTCTTTAAATTATGAATAAGCCTTGTTATAGATGCCATGTAGTAAAAGACACCTCTGAGATGGAAGAGATTGGAGTGTGGATATGTAAAGATTGCCTAGGGGAATCTGAAAGTAAAAACAAAAAGAAAAAAAGTAAATTATGAGTAAAGCAGAATTAGAATCAGTAAGTGTAAATACTAATGCACAATTAGAGTTAAAAGTAACTAAGGAAGATGTATTAAATGTATTATTGGAAAAGAAAGAAAATGAGCTTGTTGAAGCTATAGAAAAGTTGACTGTTATAAAAGATGAGAATGAAAAGAACTCAAAACAAGTAATGGAAGATTTTATATTGTCAATAGTAAATAAAGAATTTACAGAATGCGAACATTATTATGCTAAGGACCTTAGAAGCCGTGTTAGATATGCTTGGGAACATCTAACTGTTTATGACTTTAATGGATATGATGTTTATGATATCGTACAATTAAATACTGTAAAGAATCCTTCAAGAGTAAAACAGAAAAAAGTACATACTTCAACTTATACTTATAAAGTAAATATGAGAGGTGATAATACTTTTGCATATCATTTAATAAAAGAGGTAGAAGATTTAAATGGATGGGAAGGTACACTTAATAAAAGAGTAGAGCAAAAACTAACAAAAGATCAAATAAAAGATCTTAAGATAGCAATTAAAAAAATAAATGCTTTTAATGAAGCTTATAAGAATGATCATATAGCTTTAGCTACTCTTGAGTATGAGTTATTGACTTTAGATACCAACCGTGCATTTAGAAATAAACTTACTAAGACTATTATTGCTAATGCAGATTTAACACAACTTTTATTAGACGCATAATATGAAAGGATTAGTAATTAATACATATTGGTTAGGAGCTCTTATAACTTACCTAGGCTGTATATTTTTCTTGACTTCATTAGATGTTATTGTATCTATGATTGGATGGTTTATTATACCCCAGGTATTTAAGTTTAGGGTAAATGAAGAAATAAAAGATTTAGATGACAAAGCAGTGGACTGATAAAAACATGCTTGAATTTGCAAGAATTGCATCTGGAGGATCCTATGGGGATTACAAAGGATGCAAGTCTTTGCAATCAAAGCTAGAAAGATATGAACTTATGAATAAAACAAAAAAAGTAAGAGTACTAGTAGATGTATATTATAGCAGAAGTACAGAGTTTGAAATGAATGCTCCTATTGATGCTGGAGAAGAAGAAGTTATAGAGTATGTAGAGGATCATTTCTTTGAGAATATGCCAGATATGGCTAATATAACTTTGCACGAAGATGAAGTAAAACACCAAGTAATATCAATAGAAGATGAGTAAAGATTTAAATAAACACAGACAAGTAAAAAGTGTAGATAGTAATAGTATTATCACAAAGAAAGCTGATAGGGTTTTACCTGTAAAGTTAAGATCAAGATTTGATATGATATTTGAGATAATAGATATAGAAAAGAAGTATCCAAATGATGCTGACTTAGGTAAACACCTTAGACAAGAAATATTATCATGGAAAGACGAATAAAGAATCTAGGTAAGAAAATATTGGATGAGCACTATAAAATAACTAGTAATCCTGAAGCTAAGAATTCAAACATAATGTGGATGATGTATTTAAATAAAGCTAATACATCTAAAGCAGGAATGATTAAGCCATGGATGTTTTTAGCTGAAGCGCATCTTTTGATGTATTTGGGCTATATGGATAAGTATGCTGTGGAAAATCTAGTTAATCTTATAAAGTCTCCAGATAAAGATAACTTATTTGTGGCTTCTCAAGTAATTAAGTTTTATAGAAACTTAAGAATAAAAGAACTTGGGGAGTTTGACAAAAAGAAATCTAAGTATAGAGAAGTTATACGTGACTATGATACTAAGATTTTAAATATGGATTTGTGGAAACAATACAAAAAATTAAAAGCAGATGACTGAGAAAGAACTAATGGACCTAGATTTTGAGAAAGTTATGGTATATGATGAAGAAAGTGATAATGGTTATGATTATCATTACTTTCGTAAACAAATTGGTGGTAGCATGTTTTTAGCCGCTGATACACTTAATAAAGAAGGAGAGCTACGTGTTAACATAGATGATCCTGGATTGGTAATAAGAGATATAAACCTTGTAAAAGAATTAATAAATGTTTTCAGCAAAATTGAAGATGCAGAACGGGAAGTTAGTGTATCCAAAGAAAATGGATAAGCTTGCTTTCAAGTTATTTACTGAAAAACTTTCTGAAGGACAAGAGGTAGACATTTTTATGTCTATCTCTGATGCTGAGGGAAGTGGTGCACAGATATCAAAAGTGCATGCTTGTATACGAGAATTGGCCAAGGAAAGTGGCTATAGCTTTGATGATATGAAAAAGCTAGTAAAAGAAAAAGCAGGGTTACTTATAGTCAATGATTATAAATCTTTTGCTGAATGTGATAAAAGTGAATTAAATTTAGCTATTCAAGCTTGTATAGAAATAGGTGAGTTCTATAATGTTAATCTTCATTAGATTTATTTATATCTTTTATAGCTTTTTTTAATGTATTAGGATCAATATCTTTTTCAATAAACATATTATTTTCTAAAGCTTGTTTTTCAATTTCACCTATGAGCAAAGTAAGAGTATAAAAGGTTCTTTCTTTATCATTTAGATCAGCATAAGATTTTGATGTTAGATTTTTAATAAAATTTTCAGCATTACCTTTAGGTGAGTTATTGATATCTTTAAAAGATGTAATTAAAGCTGACTTTACCATCATGTAAAAAGTTTTGTTTACATCAATATGCATTATTGCATCATCCTTTAATTCTTTTACTTTAGTAGACTCCATAATATTAATTTTACCAAATATAAAAAATATATGACACAAACAATAGATATAGAAGATATTAAACAAAAAATATTTAAAAAATTAGAACCATCAGGTTGGGCTAGACCGCTTAAATCTTTTATATTTAGTTCTGATTTTGAGGATATAATTAAACAACTAGTAACGCTATCTAAAGATGGTAAAAGATTCACTCCTAAATTAAGTCAGTTGTTTAGAGCATTTGAAGAATGTCCTTATGATGAACTTAAGGTAATTATGGTAGGTCAAGACCCATACCCTAAGTTAGGAGTAGCAGATGGTATTGCATTTAGTTGTAGTAATACAATGGAGCAGCAACCAAGTTTAAGATTTATTTTAAATGAGGTTAACAGAACTGTATATGATGGTGTAGGTCAATCACATGATCCAGACCTTACACGGTGGGCTAATCAAGGTATATTGATGCTAAATACTGCACTTACAACTACTGTAGGTAAAGTAGGGCAACATTATCCCATATGGAAACCTTTTTTAGCTTATTTATTTGATCATTTAACATTTGGTCACACAGGTTTAGTATATATTTACATGGGTAAGCAAGCTCATGAATGGAAAGATACTGTACATGATATGAATTATAAGTTCCTTGTTAGCCATCCAGCAAGTGCTGTATACAATAAAGGCCAGACTTGGGATTCTAAAAATGTATTTGTAGATGTTCAAAAGATTTTAAAAGATAATATGAATTTTTCAGTAACTTGGTAGTATGGATGAAATATTTAATAAATTAATAAAAGAAAAGCTTACTCCTAATTCTTTATATGTATTACATTGTATTAAGAATAAGTTATCTGTATCTAAATCTTTAGCTAATTCTGATTTAGAAGTACATAGATTAAAGAGTGAGGATTGGCTTAATGAGGATTTGCAATTAACTAGTAAAAGCCTTATCTTTATGGAAGAATTAGGTTCTTATTTTAGAAAGACTAAAAAGAAAACTTCTAAAGATTTAATGGGGGATAATTATGACAATAAAATAAAGTTATATAACTCTTTATTCCCTGCTAAAAAACTTGGAAGTGGTAAGTATGCAAGAACTAATGTAAAAAACTTGGAAGCAGGTTTTAGATGGTTTTTTGATACTTATGACTATGATTGGCATACAATATTATTAGCAACAAAAAAATATGTACTTGAATATAAAATGAAAAATTATGAATACATGAGAACATCCCAATATTTTATTAGAAAACAAAATACAGACAAATCTTTTGAGTCTGATTTAGCTACTTACTGCGACATGTTAAATGAAGTAGATTCTAATGAATTTGACATATTCAAAGATAAAATAGTATAATTTGGAACAATTCAATGGTGCAAAGCCTTTAAAGGCTATTAGTAAGGTGCGTGCTTATGAGAAGGCCCTTTTAGAAATGAGAGGGAGAATGGACGGTAGAATTAAAAGTCTTGCAACTGCATGGCCTAAGTTTAATGATGCTACACTAAATGGTTTAGAGTGGAATACTCTAACTGTTGTTGGCGCTAGACCTGGTGTTGGTAAAACTTTATTTATGGAGCAGCTTGTTACAGAAGTTATTGCTCTTAATAAAGATCAAGACTTTCAAGTTCTACAATTTCAATTTGAGATGCCTGAGAAAACTCTTGGTATGAGAGCGTTCTCTGCTATAACTCAGAAAGATTATGGTGTCCTTCATAGTAAGTATGAACCTTTAGAAGAAGAGATTTACAATAAATGTAAACAATACACTAGTACACTTAATAAAAACAATAGGGTATTCTCTATTTACAGACCGTGTACTGTTAATGAATTCTGCGCAAGTATAGATTATCATTTTAGACAAAATGTAAAAGAAGTTAATGGACAAAAGGTGTATCCTAAACTTTTAGTAACTGTAGATCACTCAGCTTTATTTAAAAGAGATAAGCATGAGAAAGATAGATTTGAAATGTTATACAATCTAGGTGAAGCGCTAACCTTTATGAAAAGAAGTTATCCACTATCATTTGTTATTTTAAGTCAATTAAATAGAAACATTGATGATCCTAAACGTGCTGTAGAAGGTACATATGGTAATTATGTTCTAGACTCTGACTTATTTGGTGCTGATGCATTATTGCAACATGCTGATATAGTATTAGGTATTAATAAACCTGCTGCTAGAAAAATTAGATATTATGGTCCAGAAAGAATACAAATAACAGATCCAGAAACCTTGGTGTTTCATTTCTTAAAATGTAGAAATGGAGACACTAGAATAAGTTTCTTTAGATTAGATAGAGATACAATAAGAATAGTAGAAATGAACACACCAACACAAAATAATAAAATTCAAATATGAGTACAAGACAAGAGAACCAAAAAGTTCTTATGGCAACACACTTGCCAACATTTAAGAGGTTGAAGATTGCTGACCCTTATTTTATTGCTAAGTCTGCATGGGCGCCCCCAGGAGAAGCGCTTAAAATACAGTTCTTTCCTAATGAATTAAAACAAGGAAGAGATATCTATACAGAACTTAGTGATTTTAATGCTGTATCAGAAGATCCAACACATACATTGTATAAATTAAAGCATAATCCTTTTTATAAAGAGGAATATCCTTTAGAACAAAAGACTAGTAAGTCAGGTAATGATTATGAAGTTTATGTTGTACCTATTGAGGAGCTTGTTGCTATTGATAAGAAATCAGGTAAAGAAATACCTTATAATTCATATCAAGATTACTTAAAGAACCCTCCCAAAGAAGAAGTAGAGACTAAACCCGCTGATTTTCCAAACTTTACTGAAGAATATCTTGATGTAGGGTTGAAGAAGAAAGAGGAAGATGATCCTAAATATGTTCCTTGGAAAGAAGATGAAGAAGAAGTAAAAAACTTTCCAGATTGGTTAAACACTTTGGATAGAATAGCAACTGCATTAGAAAAAATAGAAAAGAAAATAAAATGAGTATAGTACTTCCAACAAAAAAGGTAAAGAAAGAAAGAGTTAATCCTAAAAGATTAATAATCTATAGTAAACCAAAGACAGGTAAAACAACTGCATATGCAGGCTTAGAAAACAATTTAATATTGGATCTAGAGAATGGTAGCGAGTATGTTGAAGCATTGAAAGTTAAAATTGAAAACTTACAAGAGCTTCTTGATGCAGGCAAGGCCATAAAAGAAGCAGATAAACCTTATGATTATGTTACAATAGATACAGTAACCGCATTAGAAGAAATGGTAATGCCACTAGCTGTAAAAATGTACAAAAAGACACCAATGGGTAAAAATTATGATGGTAATAATGTAACAACTCTTGCAAATGGTGCTGGATATTTATATATTCGTCAGGCATTTTTTCAAGTATTGGATTTTATTGATACATTAGCGCCTCATATTATTTTATCTGGACACATCAAAGACAAAGTTGTAGATGATAAAGGAGAAATGGTTATGGCTGCTAATATTGACCTCACAGGTAAAATAAAATCTTTAATCTGCGCTAATGCAGATGCTATAGGTTATATGTACAGAAAGGGTAATAAGACCATCCTCAATTTTAAAAATGATGATGGTGTAACATGTGGTGCAAGACCTGACCACTTAAGAAATGAAGAAATAGTAGTTTCTGAAATGAATGAAAAAGGTGAGATAAAAACTCACTGGAATAAAATATACAAATCGTAATTATTAACAATTAAAAAAGAAAAATCAAATGGCTTTAAGTACAACAGATTTAAAAGCAGAGGGTGGTAGCGGAATGCCTAAGACAATTGCTCCTGGTAATCATGAACTAAAAATTAATAGTATAAGACTAGATGAATTTAGATTTATTGAAGGAGCATACCATTTACTTATGGAAATGGAAACTAAACCAATAGAAGGTTTTGAAGGTTTTCTTAGAGATAGAAATGATGAAAGCAAAGGGCGTTTTGAAGGCCAAATTGGTAGAGTAAAAGCTAGTCAGTATGCATTTGCGGATGGTGAAACTAAGTCAGGAATTAAAATACAAAGAGATAGATCTGTATTATTATTCCTAAAGAATTTATCTAATGCTCTTGGTATTGCTGATTGGTTTGCTGAACAAGATAATCAACATGAAACAATTGAAGACTTTGTAAAAGCATTCAATGATACTGCACCTTATCAAGATAAATATTTACATACTTGTCTTGCAGGTAAAGAATATGAAAATAAATCAGGTTATATTGCATATGACTGTTGGTTTGCAAAAGCACAGAACAAAAAATATGGCTATGCACCTAATGCAGAAACTATGTTACCTTATGATGAGTCTAAACATTTAAGAAAGATTGAGAACAAGCCTGTTGAATCTTTTGGTAATGATGAAGACTTATCAATTCCAATGAAAACCAGCGCAGATTTTGATCTAGACTAGATTTCATTTTTATATTTGTAAGTAAAGGGAGGATTTTTTAGTTCTCCCTTTATTGTCTAAAAACATATTGTATGATTTCAACTAAAAATTTAATTTCTGATTTAAATGATATACCAACAGGATGGGCTTTTGAATATTACCTAGGATTATCTGAAACACTTGATGGCCAAGATGTCAAGATAAGATCTATAGTTAATACCAGAGAGCGTACTCCTTCAATGTGTATTTATCTTAATGCTACTACAGGAAGATATTGTTTTAAAGACTTTTCTTCAGGCAATGGTGGTGACTCCGTAGAACTTGTTAAAATTATTTTTGGCCTTACACGGGGACAATCAGCTATGAAAATTATTGAAGACTATAATCAATATGTTTTAAACAATGATTGTAATCCTATAAAAGAATATAAAGTTCATAGTAGATATAAGGTAACTGATTATGAGATAAGACACTGGACAACAATTGATCAAAAGTATTGGACAAAGTTTAATATTGGATCCAGGCTGCTTGAAAGATATAATGTGGCCCCGCTACAGTACTATGTGATGACTAAAGAAGATAATGATGGTAAGGAAAGTTCTATTACTATTAAAGGTCTTAGTCTATATGGTTACTTTAAAGATGATGGTACATTGTACAAAGTTTACCAACCTAAAGTTTCTGATAAGAAATTTATTAAGGTTAAAAATTACATCCAAGGATCTGATCAACTAAAATATGATAAGAAGTATCTTGTAATTACATCTTCACTAAAAGACTTAATGACCTTTGAGAGACTTAAGTTAGATGATGCAGAGTCAATTGCACCTGACAGTGAGAATACTTTGATACCAGAGAGCATGCTCAAAAGTATAATACCAAAGTATGAAAAGATATTTGTTTTGTTTGATAATGATGAAGCAGGTATCAGATCTATGAAGAGATACAAAGAGAAGTATGATTTTGATTACGTGATTCTAGATATGGAGAAAGATTTATCTGACTCTATTAAGGTACACGGTCTTACTAAAACTAGAGAGGTTTTATTACCCCTATTAAAAAAGTTGATATGAAAAGTTTAAAGAGTAAAATAAAAAAGGACATGTATCCTTGGAAAATAGAAATAGATGCTCCTGATAGACCAAGTAAAAAAAAGTTATTAGATTTTAATAATGACATGATTCCAGAAGGTGCTGTAGGTTTTGTTTACATAATGAACTACTTAGATAGTAAAAGTGGAATAATGTATTCTTACATTGGTAAGAAAAACTTTTATAGTAAAAGAAAGAAAAAGTTTGGCAAGAAAGCGCTAGCTGCTATGACAGACAAAAGAGCTAAGAAATATGAGACAGTTGTTAAGTTAGACTATGAAAACTATTTCAGTAGCAACAAAGAACTAAAACAAGCATATAAAGATGGTAAAATGATATATAGAACCATACTTAAAATTTGTTTTAGTAAATCAAAATTAACTTATCAAGAAACAAAATATCAATTTAAATATGAAGTTCTTGAGAAAGATTACTATCTGAATGGAAATATATTAGGAAGATTTTATAAAGGAAAAATATGATGAGTCACAAGAATAGCAATCGGGTATATGTCAATATTGATGAGACTATACGGCATTTATGCACCTATCCTAATCAAGTGAGTGACTTATTTTTAAATCAAAACAAATATGAGTAAAGAAGAATTAATAGAGTGGATAGAAAATTTACCACTACAGACACTGACTGATGAATTAAAGGATGATATTATAGAAAAGATAGATGATTTATGAATAAAGAAGTTTTAAAAAACTTACTAACTATGATGCGGTCAAGTGATAAAGACAATCACTATATGGCAATGCAAGCAATTGTAAATCTGGGTGACCCCAGTACTGTAATAGAAAATTACAAAGAAGAATTATTATTCTTATGGTTATATGGTAATCCTCATCTTGAGGATTGGGCGCTTGTAGATGTAAGAGTTACAAGACTATTTCGTGACTTAGTAAATAAACATAGACCCAAAGGAGTAGGTCTTGTATATAAGCAAGATTTAAAGCTTAAAGAAAGATGGTTGGGTCATATGATAGGACCAAATGCTCGCATTAAAAAACCATGGGTAGCAGAGTTGATGATTGAAGAGATTATCAATGAGAAAAAGAGAATATTTAATGCTCTTGATTTTAAATACAAAGAAATCCAAGTAAATATAATACAATGAATAGACAAGATTCACTGAGTAAAACATCAAAAGACTTGATGTTAAAGGAACCCTATTATGGTTTCTTTTTATTAATGTTACACAAGAGCTGGAGTGATCAACTTCCAACTGCAGGTGTATGTAAAAATGGCATCAACTTTCAATTGATGATCAATGAGAAGTTCTGGACTGATTTGCCAGAAGATCACAAACTAGGACTACTGAAACATGAGTTACTTCATATTGCATTTCAACATCTTACAACTTTTACTATGTTTAGTGATAAGAAGATGGCCAATATTGCAATGGATATGGAGATCAATCAGTATATAGATGGACACTGGTTACCTGAAGGTGGTATAGATATAAATGACTATGGTGATCTTAATCTAGATAAGAAAGCTGGTTCTAGATATTATTATGATAAGCTTAAGCAAGCTCAACAAGATAAGAAAGATACTGGATCCTGTGGAGATGATAACATGGACAAGTTGCTTGATGGTATGGAGCAATCTCAATGTAAAGTTACAATTGGAAAAGCTAGTGGTAGAGATGGAGATAAGGAAGTTAATATTCCTGATCATGAGTGGGAAGAGTTTGAAGACATGCCTGATGCAGAGAAGAAGCTTATTGAAAAGCAAGTTCAAAGAGTTATGTCTGAAGCTAAGGAACAGACTCTTAAGAAGAGAGGGTATGTACCAGGTGAGATATCAGGTCTTATTAAGCTTGATGAAGTTATACCACCTAAATTTAATTGGAAAGCATATATCAGAAGGTTTACTGGTATATCTACTAAAATCTTTACTAGAAAAGTTAGGAGAAAAGAGAACAAAAGATACTCTGATAATCCTGGCCTTAAGATAAAGATGAGACAAAACATGCTTGTTGGTATTGATACTTCAGCTTCTGTTTGTAACAGTGAATTAGAAGAATTTATTAATGAGATACATCACTTGTATAAAGCAGGTGTTAATGTTACAATTGTACAGTGTGACACTAAAATTCAATCTATCAAAGATTATGATGGAAAATTTGAACTAGAGGTGTCAGGTAGAGGAGGTACTTATTTTGAACCTGTTCTAGAATTATTTAATGAAAGAAGAGAGTTTACAAGCTTAATCTATTTTACAGATGGAGAGGCTTGGACAGATATAAAACCCAGGAAGCCAGTTCTATGGGTATTATCAGAGAGATCTGAGTTTAATGATAGCTTACCAGGAAGACAAATTAGATTAGAAATTTAAATTAAAAAAAAAGACATGAGTAAAATCACACAGTTAAACGTTGATGAGTTAAAAGGCTTCTTAAAGCATATGGTTACTAATAACCAGTATATTCAAAATGAAGGTAAAGTACCTGTTGCAATAAATATTGAAGGTGATGCGGGCCTTGGTAAGACTTCCGCTATTGTCCAGCTTGGTAAAGAGATGGATATGGATGTTGTAAAGATTAATCTATCTCAGATAGAAGAACTAGGTGACCTTGTTGGTTTTCCTGTTAAAGAATTCAAAATTCAAAATAAAGAAGGCCAAAGCACTTGGATTATGGAAGCTCAGGTTGAAGCTGCTATGAAGAAGGGTTACAAGATTGTAGAAAAGCGCATGGCTCATGCTGCACCTGAATGGATCCAAGGTAGAACTGAAGGTGGTTTCTTGGTTCTTGATGATTACACTCGTGCTGATCATAGATTTATGCAAGCAACTATGGAAATCTTGGACAGACAAGAATATATTTCTTGGTCTCTTCCTAAGAACTGGCATGTTATCCTGACTACTAATCCAGACAATGGTGAGTATCAGGTAACTTCTCTTGATGATGCTCAGAAAACTAGATTTATCTCTACAGAGGTAAAGTTTGATGCTAATGTATGGGCTCGTTGGGCAGAGAAGGTTAACATTGATGGTAGATGTATTAACTTTTTGTTGATGAATCCTGAGATTGTAACACAAAAGGTTAATCCTAGAAGTATTACTACCTTCTTTAACTCTATTAGCTCTATTCAAAAGTTTGAAGATGAGTTGCCGCTGATTAATATGATTGGTGATGGGTCAATTGGAGAAGAGCCGTCTGCATTGTTTGCTATGTTTATCAATAACAAGTTAGATAAGATTATCAGCCCTGAGCAGATTCTTACTAATGATGATTGGAACTATGTTAAAGGTTCTTTGACTAGTTGTATTGGTAAAGATGATGATTTCAGAGCAGACATCTCTAGTATTATTAGTACTAGAATTATCAACTTTGCATCAATAACAGCTGACAAAGGCTCAGTACCACAAAAGATGATTGATAGAATTATCTCTTTGGTTACTGACTGTGATTCATTTACTGATGACTTGAGATATTACATGGTTAAAGAGATCCTTAATGGTCACAAAGCCAAATTCTCAAAACTGATGTTGAATCAGAAGGTGGTGGCGATGACTGTAAAGTAATCACAGATAAAACAGTTTCCCGTTTTACTAAACATTAACCTAATTAATTCACAGATAGAGGGGTGTAAAAGCCCCTCTTTTAAAAATAAATAATGAGTACAATAAAAAAAATACCATTCGTAAGTTTAGTTGCAGATATTGGAAAAGATGAATATGGCAAAATAGTCATACAAGATGTACGTACTGAAGAAACAGATGTATTAAATATAATTGAAGGTGCAAAGTATAATAAGTCAACTCATGGTTTGACATTTAATACTAGTAAGTGGACACCAAAAATGAAAGATAAGATTTACTTTATGAAAGGATGTACTGTCCCAAGAATAAAGCTTAAGGATCTATCTGTAAAATATAAGATAAGAACTACTACTGACTTAAGTACAGCAACCGTTGTTGTTGGTAGTGATAGAGCTGGAGATAAACTGTTTAGCAGCACATGGATGCATTTGGTTCACCCAAAAGTATTTATGGCTAGTATGGATGCTTTGAAAGAAGTAGCTGAGGATTTTGATGATTATTATGTAAACCAAGTAAATGATATACTTGAAGGTTTTGATCTAGATACTTTAGAATATGTGTGTGTTGATTGGCATACTAAAAATCTATGTAACCCTAGAAATAATTCTAATGGAGCTTTAACTACAGCGATTCTTAGAAACTTAGGTTTAAATCTAGAGCAGTATATACAGTCTGAGTGGTCAAACGTATCAAGGAACAGTGAATATCTATGGACTATAAGTGATGATAATCTAGAGATTTGGGAAGAAGTTAAAACTAAAGATGTCATTGAGCAAAATGCATTGCTTGAAGTTGTTAATGGTGATGATGCTGTCTTAATTGATTTAGATACTTATCAAAACTTAAGAAACATGTTTAAGAGTTCTGATAGTGACAATCATGTGATGGCCATGGAGATTATGGCTAATGCTAATTATCTAGAAAGTCTTCTCTATCTTGAGATGTTATTCTTTCACCATGGTCATGAAATTGATAGTTCAAGAACTAAAAACCATGTTAACTTTAAGTCATTGAAGAACTATCTTGGTAGAGGTAATAGCAGTAGTCGTCACATTGATGGCGTTATTGCAAACCTAATGTCTTTTGGTAAACTTGATGAAGCAGCTCTTGCATTTATTATGGAAGATCAAAAAGAATACTTTAGCAAAAATGGTTATTCTAGTTATATACAACCAACTGCTTATGGTATGAATCCAGAGTTTCAACCACAGTTAAATTACCAGTGGGTCCATAAAACTGAAGGTTTTGTAGATAAAACTACAGTAGCCGCAGTTGAAGAAGAAGAGGTTGTTGAAGATACTGTAGATGAAGTTACTGTTTCTGAACCTGTCACGGCAAAAAGGGGGTCTCTGACGGATCCTAAAATTAAAGAGGTAGAAGTAGAAACAGAAGAAGAAGCTACAGAAGAAGTATTAATAGCAGAAAAAGAAGAAGTAAAGAATGAAGAAAAGTTTGATTGGTTCTGATGAACTAAATGCGTTTTATAATGAGAAGTTTTACTTTAGTTATAGCAGCATAAACAAGCTATTGTTTTCACCAAGTATGTTTTTTAAAGATTACGTGCTTAAACAAAAGGAAGAAAGTGTTGACCCTCACCTTGTAAAGGGGAAGGTCATACACTGCCTTCTTTTAAATCCTGAAGACTTTGATAGTGAGTTTATAACTGTACCAGGTAAGCTTCCAAGCGGTAATAACAGGTTGATAGTTGATGAAATTTTCAAATTATATTTGGAAGGCTCAGATAATTCATTAACTTTGGACAAATATGAGACTGCAATAGTAGATCTCTTAGAGAAAATAAACTTGCATCAAAAGCTTAAGACTGATGAAGCAAGAGTCAAGAAAATCTTAACAGCTGATAATATTAGCTATTTTGAATTTCTGAAATCAAGTCAAGGTAAAACCTTGGTAGACACAGATACACTCAACTATTGTAAAGAGTGTGTAGAATCTATAAAAGAGAATGAGTCTATAACTGCACTACTGCAACTTGATGAATCTGATTTAGAAGTATATAATGAAGTTCCTGTACAGACTGACCAACTTATAAATGGTAAGTTTCAATTTGGATTTAAAGGTATACTTGATAATGTAGTGATTGATAAAGAAAAGAAAATCTTATTTATTAATGATTTGAAAACTACAGGTAAGCCGCTAATTGACTTTCCTGAATCTGTGGAGTACTATAGATATTGGTTGCAGGCAGCCGTTTACTATAGTCTTGCGTATTACAGATATATTGCTGATAAAGATGATCATCAAGAGTGGAGTATACAATTTACATTTGTTGTAGTAGATAAATATAATCAGGTATATCCATTTCAGGTTACTCCTAAAACAATGAAAGAATGGATGGAGAGATTAAATAAAGTTCTCTTACAAGTAGTTTACCATTATGAGAAGAAGGATTATACTTTACCATATGAATTAGCAGTAGAAAACTTAAAACTTTAAAAATATATGGCAGTAAAATCAATTTATAGTAAATACTTTCAAAAATCCAAGGTGTTTTTATATCCGCTCCTTGGAATTAAAAGAGGCGTTAAAGTAATTCCAAGTGAGACTTATCTTACTTGGGATCCTTATTATATAGCCGAGGATATGAAATTGTTATGTTTATACCACCCAGATGGATCTCATGATTATTTAGAATATGAAAAGAATGTTTTACTAAAACATACTAGATTAATTGATATAAAAGATATTGATAAAACCAATAAGCTTTTTATATTTGATTTTTCTGATATAAAAAATGATTGGGATAATTTTATAAAAGGTAAATACAGTCAGATAGATAAAGAAACTAAGTCAAAGATACTTGGTTTCTTTGATAAGGGTAGTGCAAATCATGTATACATGAAAAGCTATTTGAACCCAAATCAATATTTTGATGATTATGCAGAATGTCTTGGTGTTGAAGTTGAGTTATTGAAAAAAGTAGGTGAGCTTTGTGCGAAACCTGACATTAATAAAGAAACTATATTAATAAATCAAGCAGAAAAAGAAATAATTAATTAATTTTACTAAAAAACTAACATGAGTGAAAAAACAATGATGCTGGTTGAATCAACCTGGCAAGACACAACAACTTTTAAGATGATTCCAATCAGTAATGACTGCCCATATGTGGAGTGTATATTTGATCCATCATCTAAAGTATTTGTAATTATTAGTAAGGTAACTAAAACATCCTTGCATATGTTACCTAAGCTTGATGAATATGGTAAAGCCATCAGTGGAAATCGTGGAGCAAAGCAAGAGAGAAGATCAATTGATACTTTTCAAGAGTATTATATTGAAGATCTAAAAGCTATTGCAGAAATCACAAACCATTTTGCAATTAACGCTAAGAAGTTTGATACTGATAAATTTACTAAAGAAGTAGCAAGCAAACCTTCAGTGGCTGCAGTAGCAGAGTAATGACTAGGACTCATTGGGTAATGGACTATGAAACTTTGCTAAATTGTTTCATAGCCGTATTTGAGGACATCAAGTCTGAAGACCGCGAGATATTTGTTATTCATAAAGAAAGAAATGACTGTCTAGAATTTATTACATTTCTAGAGAGGAATATTTTGCTTGAAGAATGGCATGTATCTTTTAATGGTATAGGATTTGATGCTCAAGTAACAGAACACATATTGGCAAACAAAGAGCAGTTACTGGAGATGTCTGGTGAAGAAGTTGCTCTGTTCATATATGCAAAGGCCCAAGATACTATTCAAAGACAAAGTGAAGGAGAGTGGGCAGTCTTTGCTCCGTGGACTCTGCAAATTAAACAAGTTGATGTATTTAAACTCAACCATTGGGATAATGCAGCTAAGAGAACTAGTTTAAAGTGGGCTCAGTTTAGTATGGATTGGCAGAACATACAAGATATGCCAATACATCACAGTACTGAAATTAAAACCCTAAAGCAGATAGATGACATAATAGAATATTGTATTAATGACGTAGCTTCTACTAAAGCAATTATGTATCGCAGCAAGAAAGAAATTGCTTTGAGACAACAGCTTACTAAAGAATACAATATAGATCTATTCAGTGCATCTGAACCAAGAATTGCAAAAGAACTATTTGCAATGTTCCTAAGCAAAAAGACAAGAATAAAAAAGTATGATTTAAAAAAGATGAGGACCCATAGGTCTAAGCTTATAGTTAATGATCTTTTGTTGCCTTATATTAAGTTTGAGACAGCAACATTTCAAAGACTGGTAAATAAGTTTAGGGATCTGGAACTTAATCCGTATGATTTAAAAGGTAGTTTTAAATACAGTGTCAGATATAAAGGAATAACTACACACTTTGGCCTTGGTGGTGTACACGGTGCACGTAAAGACATATACACATCTAATGATGAGTTTGTCATAATGTCAAGTGATGTTACAAGTTTCTATCCTAATCTAGCCATTAGAAATAAATGGTCACCATTACACCTTCCTAAAGAGGAGTTTTGTGATCAGTATGAATGGTTCTTTGATGAAAGAAAGAAGATACCTAAATCTGACCCTAGAAACTATGTTTATAAGATTGTACTAAACAGTACCTATGGTCTTAGTAATGATGAGAACAGCTTCCTATATGATCCTGAGCTTACCATGCGTATAACTCTTAATGGCCAGTTGAGCCTTATGATGTTGTATGAGATGATATGTGAAAGGATTCCTAATGCAGTTCCGCTAATGCAAAATACAGATGGCCTTGAGACAAGGATCCCAAGAAAGTACGTAGATGAGTATATGCAGATTTGTAAAGAGTGGGAAGATATCACTAACCTGCAGCTAGAGCATGATACCTATCAAAAGGTTATACTAGCAGATGTAAATAACTATATAGCAGTTACAGAAGGAGAAGACTTTAAGACTAAGTGTAAAGGTAGATTCGTATTTGAAGATTTGCCGCTACACAAGAATAAAAGTTTTCTGTGTGTAAGAAAAGCTATGTATGATTATTTCATCTATGATAAAGACCCTGAGCAAACAATCAAAGAGAATAAAAACATCTTTGATTTCTGTGGTGGTGTTAAAGCTAAAGGTGAATGGAAGTTCTTTGAAGAACATATTGTTAATGGAGAACATAAGAGGGATCCGTTACAGAAAACTGTTAGATACTACATAAGCAATGGAGGTTCCAAGACTGTCAAAGTGCACAGTATAGATGGAAGAGTTGCGCAAGTAGAAGCAGGTAAATGGTTGCAAACTATGTTTATTGATTACATAGAAAAGCCATTTGAAGAATATGATATCAATTATGATTTCTATATTAAAAAGGCCAAGAAAGAAATAGAAGCTCTTGAGCCAAAAACTAATCAATTACAATTATTTTAATATGCCAAGAAAAATAAAAAGCTACGGAAGACAAGATCTAATAGACATTGCTCTTCCAAATCATGCTGATTCGTATACTGTAATAAGTCATGAGTCCGTAATGGACTTATCAACTAAAGCATTGGAAGATGCTGGATTTAGTATAACTGCTGAAAACTATAGAGCCACACATGATGGTAACATAGCTTCAGCTATATATACTTTGAACTTTGGAGATGATCCAGAGTTGTCAATGATGTTTGCGTGGTCAAACAGTTATAATAAACAAATGAGGTTTAAATGTGGAATTGGTGCAATCCATAATACAAACTCTACAAGTTTAGTTTGTGGAGATATGGGGTCCTGGGCAAGAAAGCACACAGGTTCTGCAGATACAGAAACCAAGGAAACAATAGAGCAGCAAGTAAAGTTAGCTAAAGTGTATTATGAGCAGCTATGTTCTGATAAAGAGTCTATGAAAAAGATCAATCTAGATGTTAGAAAGCAATCACAGATACTAGGTATGCTATTTGCTGAACATGATATCTTGACTACTGAGCAAGCTAGTATGATTAAGCAACAGATGAGTAGGCCGACTTATAAGTGTACTGAACCAGGTACATTATGGGAATTCTACAACTTTGTTACCATTGCTCTACAGCAATCACATCCAAAGACTTGGATGGAGGATCAAAGAGTTCTACATTGGTTTATCAGTGATACATTTAAGTTTGATAAAGTAAATGTAGCACCTGCGGCCACCAGTGACGAGGAGGAAACATCTGAAGAAAATGAGGTTAATGAAGCTACAGTAGATAATAAAGCCACTGTAGATACAATACCTGAGAATTCAACAGAAGAGACCAAGGACCCCGCTCAGGTAGATCTAGTAGATTCTATTGCTGAGATTGAAGCTGAACAACAAGAAGCTTGGGATCAGCAAACTAGAATTGAAGAAGGTCTTGACCATAAAGGTGGAGGAGATGATGATGATGATGGGCACATAGATGATAGTCCTGAAATTACAGGAATACCTGATGGTGACAAGTTATCTGATACTGATGATGAGTTTGATGCTGATGCAGAAATGCAAGAGATGAAAACTGAAGAGATCATTAAAGAAAAGATAGCTGAAGATGAAGCTGCAGTATCTGAAGTATGTGATGACAATCCTATACCAGAAGTTACTGATGCAGAAGCTGCAGAATTAATCAAAGGCCAAGAAGCTGTTGATCAGCAGATGGCACAAGAAGCAGCAGCTGATAATTCAGTATCTGATGAGAACGTTGACATTGTTATGAAAGGTGAACCTGACTTTAATTTAGATTTTGCACCAGTTGCAGAAGATGATGATGATGTTGAAGCGGGAGATGTTGATTTTGATTTCGCATAAAACTAATATGAATAACTACAAGGGAGATGGCTTAGGCTGTCTCCCTTTTTTTTTATCAAGTACGATCAAATACATGCAATGATAAAGTACATATAAATAAATATAAAGTAAACGTATTCATTTGTTCTTTCTCATTTGGTGCTATATATTCCCAACCTAAAGCACACCTATCATGAGGCCAATGCAAAGCTATATCTAATTGCCAATTCATTATCTTAAATTTTCAAATTGTTCATTCTTCTTAATTGCCCACATAGGCGATAAGTTTTTACCTGTCAATCCTATAGTTTGACCTAAGTGATTCCATATTTTATTTGAACCTTCTTTTTGCCAATCGTAATATCCAACATCTTGTTTATAGTATGCTTTTTCACTTCCAGTAGCAAGATTATATAAATCATTTAAGATTCTTACATAAGCTACAACAGTAGGTCCAAGCATTATAGTACTACTATCTATCATACTCAGTTGATCTTTAGCTCCCCATATCGGTAAAAAGAGTCTATTTTCTTTTTGAATCATAATTAATTGATAAAGAATCTGATTACCTGACCAACCAATTAAAAACGGATAGTCTTTCTCTTGTCTTTCTCTAATCTTTTTAAATCTATCTTCATCTCCTGGATCATAACCAAATAATAAACCAGCAGCTAAACCTAATATTGCTAAGTAAGCAGTTTCTGTAACTATCTTTCTCCATGCAGCTTTTTCTCTATCTGTCATATATTTACTTCTATATTGACCTGTGGTTAACATTTTTCTAAGTGAATCTATAGCATCTATATAATAACCTCGTGTAAGCTCATTAGTATTCCAATTGTATACATCACCAAATAAATTGTTTTTTGCTGTATCAAACTGGAATCTATTAAGAACCATACCTGTTAAAAATCTTCTAGAGAAAGTGGCAAGACTATAACCAAGATACTTTTCTGCAAGAGGGCTATCTATTTTATTAGTTATACCATTAAGTCTTGCGTTTGCATCTGCAATAATTAACTTAAGATTATTAAACTGAGTAGACTTGCTAATAATTAGCTTTTCCCCTGGCTCAAGTTTTCTTTTAGATTTTATTTTATTCTTTGCCATTAACTTTTCAACAGGTATAGAATACTGTTTAGCAATGCTCTCTAAAGTATTACCTTCACCTACTGTATGATTAATTGGAACATGAGAATATTCAGGATCCACACCTTCTTTTAATTTTAATACACCATCCTCATCAGTTGTCCAAGCATCTGCATATGGAATTTGTTTTACTGTACCATCTGGCTGCATTACATCAACCATCTGTTTATACATTATTCCAAATCCAAGTTCCATAGCTGAATTTTGTTCCATTAGTTTCCTATCTGAATAAAGCCACTTTCCATCAAAAAAATCAGTGACCAAAGTCCTAGTGGTTGACTCACCAAACTCAGTTCTAGATTTACCTGGGGCCATATCAAAAGCTTCTGATATTTGTACATCCATAGGTTTAGCACCTCTAGCATAATTACCAACTGTACCCATTTGCCACGTAGCTTTAGCTGCTCTATACTTACCTCTGACTAAAGTTCTAGCATCTAAATACTTTCCACCCGCAGCTTCTATAGCTTTATTAAACTGCATACCTCCTCTGTTTTTTAAAGAAGATTGAGGATTTAATGCAAAGAATGCTCGTGCTGCATTACCTGATAAAGCTCTCATAGCTTTTGTAAGAGGTCTGTTATTTTGCTGAAATTCTGACACTCTTTGTCCATAATAAGTTCTATCTATAAACTCTCTAAGTGCAGTTATTCGCTTGTCTTCACCTTTATTTTTAGAAATTAGATTTAGTCTAGATGAAATTTTACCTGTATTACGACTTGCAACATTTAAATTTTTGATAGCATTTTCATCATCAGATATAATACCTAATATTGCATTCATTACAGGTTCATCTTCCATCAAAGCTTTTTGTTCATTTAAAGAATACAGATAATCCCATATAGATCTCATAGCATCTGTAGAGGTTTCTGCTAAAGATAGTTTATACATACCTCGTACTGGAACTCTTGTAATTCTATTTCCCTCTAAATCTGTTGGAATATAAATAAGTGATTCATCAAAATTAAAACCATCTTCTGCATCATCTTTTTTTCCTTGTACATAGGAACTCACATATTCTAGTGCAGTACTTACCTGTTCTTTTTTGGCCTTTAGTTTTGCTGCTGTTTGACCACTAGTAAATGCTTCTACATTTGTTCTTTGTCTAAATCTAGGTAAATCTAAATACATTCTAGAAGAAAGTACAGCGTCTTTCTGTAGATCTAAAAGTTCTTTTTTATAACCTTGCAATAATTTAAACTTAGCATCGTTCTTAGATTGCATTTCATAGAACTTCTTGTTTTGATATTTATCATCAAAGGCTCCATTAATTACATCTCCTGTAAATTCTTTTGGTAAAAAGTTACCTCTATTGTCTATTATAGTACCTACGTATTGAGATCTATCGGCACCCATAGGTATAGTTCTGTACTTATCTTTTATAGTTGAAGTAGAATACTTAGCAATTGGTACACCTTGTATGTTAATGGTATTACCTTCTGAGTCTTTTATAGAAGTAGTTTTGTAATGATTTTTATTTGAAGGTCTTTCTAAACTCCAAACCTTTAGTCTAACAAATCCAGGAGACATTTTTTCTCCATCATACATGTCTCTTTCAAAGTGATTCTTATAAAACCATTCTTCAAATACAGACCCACCTTCAGTCTCATTAAATATTTTATTTAAAGCTACCTTATCTAAAACAAAATCTTCTACAGTTTCAGCAGTAACAGGATCAGCTCCCGTACCCTCAAGTGCATCATTAAAAGCAGCAATATAATTATCAGTTGGTGTGATGTTTCTAAGGGCATTTAGTTTTGAATATAGGTTTCTCATGTTACCTATTTCAATAGATGTCATTCCAAACTCATTTTGTCTTGTAGTTAAATCTTGAAACACCTTTAACTCATCTGCACTTAGTTTAGCTTTCTTAGATATCTTAAAATTAAGTTGGTTTAAAGTTCTAGACTCTGCTTTTGATAAACCAGTCTTTCTATCAAACAATAGATTCTGTGCTACTATTTCATTTTCAATTGTCTTTAATCTTTCAATCTGTATTGAGTTTAGATCTCGGCCATTAGGTTCACCATCTTTATCTGTAACAGTATTTACAATTCTAAATCTTTCTTCATAAAGACTATTAAGCTTTTCTATTACAGGATTATTACTTGACTTGGCCTGAAGTTTTCTTAAATCATTTAATATTTGATTTTTATCTTGATAGTATTCGCTAGTATATGCAACCTTGGTATTTTTTTCTAAGAATTTGTTTACTTGCTCATTGAATAATTCAGGATTAGATTCTTGTGTAATACCTTCTCCAGCTAATACAACATTTATAAAGTGATTATAGTCATCTTCAAATCTTTGCATATCTGTAGAATACTCATAAAACTTTTTAGATTCTTTTCTATACTTTCTTCTTACTAGTACTCTTTGAAGTTCTTCACCCTGCTTATACTTACCGTTTATATCTACAAGATTGTAGAGTTCATCATACTTTATTTTAGCTTCTTTAGATGCACTAAACTCTAAAAGATCATCGAGATCAGTCCAGGCATCATTTACATTTAATACATTAAGTTCCTCAAGAGCCTTCTGTCTTTCAACAAATGCTTCTGCAGAAACTTTAGCTGATATAGTTATTTCTCTTTTAGTAGAAGGGTCATATATGGTATTAGGTTGCTCCCATATTTTTCTAACATTATATACCTCTTGAGTATATGGTCTATGCATATACTTTTCGTGAAAGTCATTAAGCTCCTTAGTAGCCTTTATTATAGCATCTTTGTCCCCACTTTTGTGTGCAATTTCTAAGTTATTTTGAAGACGATCTCTATCAAATCTCCAACCTTTAAACTTATCAATTACAGAATAAATTTCATACTCTTCAATTTCATTAGTATTTGGATTTATTTCAGCTACAGTATCCACAAAAAGCAATGCTTCAGCAACCTGTTTAGGATTAGTTATATCTACACCTGCTGCTTTAAAAAGAGGATTTAATTTTTCACCAATTCTATTAACTTGATTAAGACTTTGTGTTTCTGATAAAGATAACTTGTTCTTTGTATATCTGTATACAGAACCCAGTAAGTCATCTACATTACCCAAAGGAGTATACATTGCTCCTATATTTCCAAGATCTTCTGTTCTACCCTCTAAGTAATTTAAAATAGTATCTCTGCTTATCCTTTTTGCAATATAAGTTTTGATATTGTTAATGATAGGTTTACTTGCTGTGGTTTTCCTTGGTAAATTTAAAGATGAAACACTTCTTACATTTTCATTATCTATCTTATTTAAAATATCTTTTACAAAGGCATCTATCTCTTCTTCTGTAAAATTATCTGCTGCCAATAAACGCCTTACTTCTGATTCAAAGTTCCCCCTAATATTTTCAGACATTGCCTCAGTGTTCTCTTCAAAAAATTGCACCGTAAAATCTTTACTAAGAGTACTTACTAACTGTAAGTTATCTTCAATACTTTGTGATATGGCAGCAAGTTTATTCATAAAAGGATTTGATCTATCAGAACTTTTTAATCTTAATCTTGCATTATCTATAAATTGTTTTTCAGCTGCTAAGAGTTTTTTGAAGTATTGAATTTTTGCAATACCGTCTGTAGATAGATGTCTCTTATCTTTTTCAAGTTCTCTTAATATATTATTAATCTTATTTGAAAAAGTTTCAATCTCACTAATACTGTTTATAAGAGCAATAGATCTAGTTCTTAAATCAGACTCTTGTTCTGCTAAACCATCAGCTACTTTATCAAGATTCTCTTCAGATAATCTACCATCTTTTGTTTTAAATGGCGCCACATAATCTCTAATATTTTCCAATACAGCCCTACCACCTTCAGCTTCAAGTTCTTCTTTTAACTTTTTAGGGCTATTTTTTAATACACGTATTTGATACTGCATTTCTTCACCCATTGTATCAATAGTTTCTTGTAAAGCCTTATCAGAAGATTGACTAAGATCCTTTAAAAACTGTTCTGTTTCTTTTCTAAAGTCAGCCAAATCAGATTTAATATATTCAAAATCCTCTATTACAAAGTCTTTATTAATCATCATATCAACTAACTCATCAAGTGTAGTTGACATTTTAAGTTTCCCAAGATTTACTTTTTTTCCAGCCAATGCCCTAACAACTTGTTTTATAGCATAAAGTATTTTCTTTAGTAGTTTTTGAAACTCTGTATCATTATCTATAACATCATTTATTATTTCATTCCCACCAAGCTCAATTGCTTTTACTAAAACTTCTTCTTTAAATCTATCTGTATTAGGTTCTAGTTCAGGGTATAAATCTTTAACAGAATTTATTATTGCTTTTCCTTTATCTGTACTCGCTGTCTGATCGTAAAGATTATAAAATAATTTAGCATTCTGCTTCTGAATGGCTTTCATAAAAGGATGCGCAAATTCATGTAACACATTAGATGAATTGAACTGACCCTCAATAAAATACACTTTATCTCCATAGAAAAATGCAGATACACCAGCCTTCAATGGCGTAGGTGAATTTTCTAATAATAGTTCTGCCTCAGTTTGTGTAATAATAACTGAATCTATACCAAATATTTTAGTAAACTTATCAGATAATGCTTTTGCAATAAGTTTATCTTTCTCTACCCTTAATCTTTCATCAGTAAAAAGATCATCAGTATCATACAAGTATCTATCATTGTATTCTATACCAGCTCTTCTAGCATCAAGCCTTTGAACTTGTCTTGCTTCTTCTATTTCTAGATTTAGCTCCTCTTCAAAGTATTGATTTACTAAACCTGGCGATATGTATATATCTCTTTCTACAGTATCACCTAATCTAAATGTCACAACTTCTTCTCCAAATCTTTGATTTATAGTATTAGCTAAAGCTCTAGCATTTTTAATATTCATACCAAGTCCTGCGCTAGATAATCTATCTACTACATCATAAAGGTTAGATTTTATTTGTTTTCTACAAGGCATAATTCTTTTTTATAAATATAATTAAAATCCACAGAAATCATCTGTTCTATCTATTGGAGGTTTACCCTTAGGTCCAAATTCTTTTTTAACATCTTCTTCAAATTTACTTAAGTCTCTCTGATCCATACGGAGAGTACCATCTGGATTACGTACTACTCTTCCAGATAAATATCCTGGAGGTTGATCACCAGTTGTTGTATCGGTAGTAAAATCAGTATTAAGATTTCTTCTAGTTAAAAAGCTATCTGTAAGAATTTGTAGAACTTGTTTATTAGATAAAAGATTTAATAACCACTTGGTAAACTTCTTCCACCAGTTTAGAGCTTCACCTTTTTGTGCTACTACTTGTTCTCCTATAGCTTGAACTAAAGCTTCTTCCCCACCAAATCTTCTTATTCCTTCCTGAACAAGTTCATTGTCTCTAAAGTATGCAATGTAATGATGAGCATACTCATGAGGCAAAGTATCTTGTTTTTGGTTTGCCGCATCAATTAAAACAGTCATAGCTTTTATATTAGCCTGACCTATAATTTTATCTTTGTAAGTTTGATTTAATAAATATAAATCACTAAATACATTAGTAGTGCTACCATAAACAAGTTTATTTGTTAAACGACTGTTTAAATCAGTTAAGTCTGCTAACTTTTGAAAAGGTGCTTCATAACCAGTAAACAAGCTCTCCTGAACTTTATCCCATTGATCTGTAGCAGTCATAGAAAGCACTCCTTCAGCTATACCATTGTTTAAGTCTTTAAATAACTTACCACTTGATTCTGCAGTTACAGCATTTAAGAACCAACCTGGAACTGGAGCCATTATATCTCCTGCTGTATTTATATCTTTATCGTCTGCAGTAAATTCATCTTTATTAGCAAGTACATATTTAACCAAGTCTTGTTTAGCTTTTAATTTTACATACTCTTCATTTTTTTTACGTTCAAGTAAGTCATTACTATTATGAAAATAGGTAGGGCTTGTTAGTCCTCGCAAACCATCAGTAATACCATTAGTAGCTAGGATATCTTCTGCTAAATCACCAAGACCACTTTCTATGGCAGATGATGGTGCAGGTCCGTAATAATGCTCCCAAGACAGCTCAAACTGAGATATCCTTCCTTTAACAAGATCAGCTTTTCTTTGCTCAGGTGTTTGAAATTGTACTTTAAGTCTTTGTTTTAATAACTCCTTTTCTAAGTTTTCTAAAGCTACATAATCAATTCCTTTTTTGATTCTGTCTGTATTATTTTTAAAATCTTTTAAAGCAAGTTGTGCATCAATCCAACGATCATCAGATGATGTGACTTCTTCACCACTATAATATGTTACATCTTTATATAACTTTTCCCCAGTAACTGGATCTTTTCCAGCACGTTCTCTTCGTTTAGAAGGTACTCTTTCATATAACTTATCTAGTTTACCATTTATAAAGTTATATGTATATATACCTTCTTTTCCTTGTAAGTTAAAATCTCTACGAACACCAGGAAATGTTTTAGTAATGTATGGACTCATACTTTGACCAATATCAAAATAATTCTGAGCAGTTACAAAAAGTTCAAATAAATCCTTTTTAGTTTTTGTACCATTATCAAATCCTGAAATAGTATCTTTAATCTTTTTAATTTCTAGATCTGCTAAATACTCAAGATCTTTATCGGCTTGTTCAGCTATTTCAATGTCTTTAATGTATTGAGGATTATTAGGATCCATACCGCTTTTTTCTCCTTCCTCAAGTCTTTTAAGTTCTTGTTGAGTTGACCAATCAAGAATTTCTTCACCGTAAGTATCATATAATAAATAACCTAATGCATAAACATCTAAAGTAACTCTACCTCCATACTCTACGTTTATATACTTATAAGGATCACTCTTTATAGCATTTTCCATTGTAGCTAAAAAAGCTACTTTATTTTTACGGCTAAATGCATAAAATTGAGAAGCGGCTTTTTTTAAAGGTGCTGTTAATTCTGCAATAACTTTTTGCGTTGTTTCTTGAGATCTTTTCATCTCCTGATTGAACACATCTGGACTAGAATCAAATCCAATGGGATCATTTGTAAAATTCAGCTTTATGTTAGGATACTTTTCTCTTAATACAGCTTCAATTTTCTTAGATAACTCTTCACTAAATTTAGTATCAAATCCAGTGGTGTCAGGACCTAAAATTATTTCAGGGTTTCTACTCACAAAACTTTCAAAACCTTTTAAGTCAGCTTCATTACCTAGTATATGTATTTGATCTATATCATATACCACATAAATATCTGTAGGAGTTGGATCCATTGTATTTTTTATAATAGAAGAATCCTTATTAGTTTCTTTATCTTCTTTTATAATAGCAGCAAATGACTTATCTCTTCTAGTTTGTTCTTTTTGCGTATAAGTACCAGGATTTTTCATATCCAAAATAACTTTAACTAAATTTCCATCAAATGCAGAAAAACCTTCTTCTCTTGTTTTTTTTATAAACTCAGAAGCTTCTTTAAATGTTAAGTTCTTTCTTATTCTTTCATCAGATTGAAAAGCATCTCCAGTTTGTTTAGGTTTTAAATAGACAGCATATTTAATCTTGTTATCATAAAATTCATTTGCTTTTGCAAGTCTACCTTTTTTAAATGCATATAATGTAAAAGAACCACCGTCATCATCCATTACATTTCGAGGCTTTTCAAAAAATTCCTCTTGCTGTTCTAAAGTTGATTTATCATATAAAGTCTTTAATATACCATTAGCATCAATAGTATCTTGTTCTATGTATGTACTAAAAGGGTCCGCTGTTAAATATTCTAAAGCTGTTGAAGGGTTATCTGCAAAAAAGAACCCTTCTTGTGCAGATGAAGATCTAGTATAAGATCCAAGTTTTTCTTTTGAAAATGGTTTAAAATTTTCATCAGTACCATGATATAAAATATCTTTTACTTGACTATTTGGGAATATAGATTGTATGTATTCAGCATATTGTTCTTTTGTACCAATAGCAGCAAGCTCAGGATTTTCAGAAAACAGCACATCTATTTCAGGATTAACTTGATCAGTAACCATTAGCTTACTAAACTCGTCATTGAAGATAATGTTAGATGGTATAGGTCCTGCAGATGCAAACATCTCTGCCATCTCTAAAGGACTATATCCATTTAGATTTCTACCTTGTGTTGTGTATAAAACATATGCATTTCTACTAGGATTTTTTGTATAGTAGTCATACATATTTTTTATTTGATTTATAATCTCATCTTTAGGAACCTGTCTAGCAGGATCATCCATAGGAAGTTGCCAATCAGTTACGGTTTGTATTGCATAAGATGAACCTTCCGTACCTGTTTGAAATCCTCTAGGTTGGCCTACTATAACTCTAAGACCCTTACCTTCAATCTTTTGTTTTTTATATGCTCTAGAATCATTAGCATATAGAATACCAGCTGTACCTCCACCGTGGAATCCATCTTGATTAGATCCAAATACAGTATCTTCATTACCTTTTAGGTTTTTAATATCAACAAGACCTGTATAAGTTTTAACCTTAGCAGGCGGTTGAGTAGATTTATCTATGTTTCCACTTTTTACAGCATTATGTCTAAGTGTAATACTAAATCTTTTAGACTTATTTCCTTCAGCATCTATACCATGTTTATAATTGATTTGCCCATCTTTACCCATTATTAAACCTAGGCCAGATTTCATAGATATTTTATATTCTTTTTTACCCTTTAGAATCATAGTTCTTTCATCACCAAAACTTATAGTTACTACAGAAGGATTTAACTTACCTTTATTATTTAATATAGGCTCGTTGTCTGTATGGAATCCTATTTTTTGACTACCATCCTTATATTCATTTATAAGAACCATATCAAAGTATCCATCCTCAAAACCTAAATCTCTAGTTATTTTAGAGACCAACCTTTGAAGTTCAACACTTCCTGTATTAGCAGGCCTAGTTGTCCCTGAATAAGAATAACTTTCATCAGAAAAATACATACTGCGTCTACCCCTACCAAATTTATCAGAAGACTTATGCTCAGATTCATAAGTTTGATCATACAATGTTTCTATAAAATCAAAAACTTTTTTAGACTCTTCGTTTGTAAAAACTTGTTTAGTAAAAACTTCGGCATCTTCTACATTAACACTTTTTAAACCCTTGGTATTTACTAAACCATTAGTAAGTAAAGTTGCAATGTCTAAATCACTACTTTGATCTGTTGGTTGAACAGGAGCTATAGGAGCACCATATTCTTTAGGATCTACCACTAAGTCTATAAACTTATCGGTTGACATTTTACCAAATTTTAAAAGCTTCTTAAATACAAATTCAAAAGTAGCATCATTGCTTTGAGCATCTGTGAAATTCTGACCAGCTACATTCATTATATTTACAAAGTTCTCATAAGGAAGAACATCAATCATTGAATCTCTATTATATCCACCTGTACCATTTTGATATATAGATATCAAAGGTAACCTCGCAAATAATCTAGACAATCTTAAGTTCTCAGCTCTATCAGCTACTTTCTTTACAGCAGGGTCTGCAAGATCTTTTAAGTTTTGGTAATAGATATCGCCAAGACCTTCTGTCTTTTTTACTTGAGATATGTTTCGTAATGATAAAACTTTTATACCAACATTATCACCAAACTGTTTAGGAATATAAAGCTGCTCAAGTATAGGATACTTTTGCTTTAAATCTGCATTTCTGTCTATACTGTCAATTACAGTTTGTGAATAAGAATAAGCTCCTGTTCCCATAATTACAGATCTATTATAAGAATCCAGAAGCGCTTCTTTATTCAAGAAGTATTCATAGGCTTGTTTTGTAGCATTCTCTTCAGTAAAATTAAACTGAGTTTTTAAAGTATTCTTAACAGCAATAAATTCTTTGTCACTAGATATATTTTCTAGTGGTATTCTAGATCTTAAATACTCTCTTGCTATTACATACTTTTTATACTGTATAACATTATCAAATATATCTTTATTAAAAGTTCTTAGACCTTCTTTAGGATATGTTATAGAATTTTTTAGATAAGCTTTGTTAAAAAAGTCTCTTTCTATTTTAGCATTATCTACATATATAACATCTGACTGTTCTGTCATATTAGCCATTGCACCTCTTTCTACACCTTCTCTGTTTATAATCTTACGGCCCATGTATGTTTCAGGAGTAGATGTTAGCTTACCATTAGAATCCACAAAACCTGTCTGATAGTTTTGGAATATATAATCCATCAAACTATCTTTAAATCTTGTTATAAGTAAAGACTTCTCATCTCTGGTTGCTCTTATAAAAGGAAGTTCTCTCTTAAGAAAATCATTAACTCTGTCATTATTTCTAAATTGAAACACAGGAGTTACAATATCTTTAATAAGATCACCTATCCTGAAGCTACTTAATATAGATTCTTCTCTTAGTTTTCTTACAAGCTGTTGATCCACCTTTGTTAGATCAGCTAAACCTTCATAATTAGCTTCTTTAAGAATTATTTCTTGTAGTGTTCTTGATGTAGTTGTATCAGGATTAGACTGAAGCTTTAAACTTGTCAAACCTTTTAACTGCTTTTCAATTTCTAAGAAATGAAGAAACATATTTAATCCTACGTTATTTGCTCTAGGATCATTTGAAATAGTATCTCTATTTACAGAAGCCATATCACTAGTAGTAAAGACATCCTTATCTCCCATTCTTCTACTTAAAACATCATAGAAGTTTTTATTAGTTATATACTGGTATACCGTAATATCTTGATAATCTTCTGTTGTAAACTCAAGTAAGCTACCCTTTCTATTTTGTTCAAGAGCTATTTTTTCAATAGTTCTACCTGCAGCTTCGTATTTTACAAACTGGCGCTCAACACCTTCTGTTGAATACTCGCTACCCAGCTTTCTCTGTTGAGCAGCGTATTCTATTACATAAGGGTTAGATACAAACTGTACTGCTGACTTAATTGGAACACCAGCTTTTATTAAGTACAAAAGTATCGGAGCTACCTCTCTATTACCTTGAATGTTAAACACCCAAGGATCCTTTTCAATATCTACAAATCCATTTAACAATTGATTATAAAGCTCATTAATGTTATTACCATCTTTTGCTGTAACATCCGATATTGATATAGATCCATCAGGAAACTCATTATGTGGTAAGAATAGTCTCATATTATAATCACCATCTGTAAGTGTCCAGCCGCTTTTTATAAAATTAGGAAGACTTGTCTCTTTAATTACTTCTCTTTTGCCTGCTTTATCTACTACAGTAACGGCTTTAACATATCTCTTAGTTGCATTATCATATATTTCTGGAGAGTATTTTTTAGGCATCTTACCTCCTTGGCTGTTTATTATAGGACTTAATGCATTTTCTATAGCTACAATACCAAGTACTCTTTTACCTATCATGTTCTCAGTATGCTTCTGTAAATTATAGATAGGCTCGATTGTTCTTGTTGGACTTATAACCTTTGTCTCTTTGCCGTTTTTATCTACTTTAATTTTGACACCTTGACTTCTGTTAGCGTATCTATCATAAGTTGCTACATCATCTCCAATTTCATCAGCTATCTCTTCTTTTAATAAATAAGTAGCATTAGGTTTTACTAAGTTAGCATAGTTAGATTTTAGACTAAGTATCTCAGCCATGTTAAACATTATATCATTTTGTAAAGCAAGCTTCTTAGTATTAAATATCTTTTTCTGAGTAGCTTCAGTAGACATGTTTGCCATCTCAATAGTCTTTTCTACAGAAGAATTATATTCAGTCAAAGACCCATCAGAATTTATGTTAGGAAAAAATATATTAAGCTTATCAATATCAAAGTCAGATCCTGATTTAGCAACTATCTCTGTTGGAAGTATTATAATGTTACCCGCACTTGCTGGAAGAAATTCATGAACCTCACCAAATTCCATATAGTTAATACCTCCAACAGGAATACGTGTACCTACTATGGTAACCTTTTTTCTATTTTCACCATTATTAGCATCTAACCACTTTTCGTCCTTTATAAGCTTATTTAAATTAGCTAAACTAGCCTCTTCATCTAAAACTCTAGTTGTATTTTCTACACCAGAATCATCTATATATGTTTCTTCTCTATATACAGCAACGTCATCAAGTCTTAAAAGATTTTTAAAACTACCTTGCATCGCAATAGCTACTTTCATACCTGCAGTACTACCATCTTCTGGTTTAGTTCTGTAAAAAGGTAAATCGTTTGTACCTCGATATTTTTGAATGTCTGCTGTACTTGCTGTTTTGTACTCAGCTTGATTCCACATACCGTTGGTCAAAGCACTAGAAACTTGAACTAAAGACTCACCATTAATTCTTTGATTAATAATTCTTTTTTGAATTAGATTAATTATCATTGACTCAATATCACCAGCTTTAAAGTGATATGATAAATCAGTTTCTAAAGTTCCATTTACATTCTTTCCTACAAATTCTATTTGATGTTCAGGGACATTTCTTCTGCCTAATTCTCTTTGAACTAAGCTTAAGAAGTTATTAATATTACCTATATACTTATCGCCTTCTTTTCTATATCCTATTTCAGACAAAAGCTCTTCTTCTAAAATCTTTTCATAATCACTTATCAATTTAGCGTATCTTTCTGCAGCATCCTTAGCATCAGGATCTGTAATAATACCTCTATTATAGAGATCTTTTAAGATCATTTTTCTAAACTGAGTAGAAAATATAGTTTGTTTTTTAAACTTCTTTGGAACGCCTGTTACATTTTTAAGATACTCTACGTAGATAGTATTCATAGTAAAGTCAATATCACCCTTTAGTGTATCTTGCTCTTTATTCTCAGCATCAAAAATTATATCAGCGCCTTCTGGATTAGATGCTATATGTGAAACTTTAGAACCTGTCTTAAATAAAGAATAGTGAATACTTTTATCCATCATTTGTTCATGAAGACTTTCTAATTCACCAGTCATTACCCCAGGTATCAATGGCATAAGTGAAAATTTATGCATTGAATTAACAGGTAACTTAGCTTGTTTTATACTACCTGAATAGAATAACTTATATGGCGGAAAGAATTCAGTAACTTCATTTATACCCACATATTCTCCTCTAGAAATTTTTTGAAACAAAGCTTCTTGCTCATAGCTCCAATCATTTTCTAAAAATCTTAAAGATCTGTATGCATCAAAAGTAATATAACCTTGGCCATCAGCCTCTTCCATTCCTTTATAAACACTGAGATCTCTCTTTACAAGTTCATCTACTCTAGCTTTATCAAAGTTTTTACTATAGAATTCTCTGAGACCCTTTTCTATCTGATCTAAATATTCACTGTCTCTTTCAATGTCTTTCATAATAGCAGTATTTAAACTACCATCATACCTAAGAGTCTTCTTACCATTTTGCTCTGCATAAGAAGTCTTTTTTAAATGACCATTAACGAATGTCTGAGCTGCTTTATCTACTCTAAAAGTTTTACCACCAGACTTAGTACCAGGAGATCTTTTTGAAAGCTCTTCTTTCTCATGATTGTATTGTGATAAATCACCTTCAAGTAAATTTGCAGTTTCAAAATTATGAATCCATGAATTATACACATAAGCCGCAGCTAATAATTTCTGTTGTCCAAGTGGATCTTCAGTAATTTTATTAACCTCTTCTAATAAGTTCTTACTTAAATAGTCATTTTCTGCAATTTTTAACCGAACCTCAGTTGCTAACTTATTAAAATACTCATTTATTTCACCTTTTATCTTAGCTTGTAATGTGATGTTTTCATTTTCTAAATAAGATTCTAAATCAAAAAACTTACCTTCATTTTTATCAATGATGTCATATATTTCTTGCTTAGTATCATCAGTTAATACGTCATCAAATATTGTAAATGACTCACCTGCCATTCTACCATTAGTAAGTTTATTATTAAATCCTACATAGTTTTTAAACTCTGGGTTACTCTTAAACTTATGGATCCTGTTAGCTTCAGAAGCTAAGTAGCCCAATATAAACTCATTGTTTATTAACTCTTGAGTACCTCGATAATCACTAAACTTGTCTATATCAATGTATAAATTAGAGTTCTTTTTATTAAGATCAAATCCTAACTTACTTTTAATAGACCCTGTAAACTTTAAACCAAATGCAGACTTCTTAGATGCAGCTCTAATAAACTCTTGTGTTCCACCTAGCAGCATCATGTGAAGCTCTTGTGAGAACTTAGATCCTTCATCTAAGTCAGCGGTATTAGTACCTCCACCTGTTTCTTTAGTAGTACCAGAATCTAAGAATAATTCAAGATTAGCATTTTGTATACGCTTGCCGCTTGTTGCAGTAGAGTTTAAAGAATACATACTTCTTAAAAGTACTGACTTAGATGTAAAAGGATTTATGTCAGGACTAAGATAATTCATTGGATTATTTTCACTATCTATAAGATTTTGAAAATCTTCTGCATCATTTATTTTGGATGTTCTTGTAGATACTGTATTATTTTCTATATACTCATATACTATATTTCCTTCTGCATTCTGTACACCAAATATATTAGCCGCTTCTCCAAATCTTCCTTGTAAACGTGCTATTCTATCTATCTGAGTTTTTTGAGACGTAGCAGATGTAGACGTAATGCTTTTATCTAAAGGTCTTTGAAGTGTCTTAATGGGATCCTGCAGTAAGTCAGATAATCTATCAGTTTGTGTTTTACTTAAAGGCGCATCCTGAGTGCTTACTTTATCATATACATTTTTAAGATTACCATAGATATATTCTAAACCATAAAATCTTTGACCCTCTGATGAAGTTAATTCGGTTCTTATGGTATCAATATTATCTACATATAAACCAATTGCTCTAAGAAATTCTACAGACTTAGACGTATCAAACTTGCCATTTTTACCAAAGTCTTGGATAACCTTTTCTAAATTTAACTCTGTTATTTTTGAAGATGGGTTCAGTGTTGTGTATGGGTTATCCATATCACTCATGTACTGATTTCTAAACGTATTAATAACATTTCTAGCATCAGCAGATGCATTATTTACTTTGGCTGTATCATCCTTAAATAAAGTTAGCTGTATATAAGGTACTCTTGACTTATTAAAATCCTGCCAGAAAGATGTAGTAGCTTTAAAGTCATAAATATTATTAGCTGCTATACTTGGGTTGGGAAGCTTAGTTGAAGTCAATTGTTTAAAAGGTGCATACATGTCACCTGCCTTAACCAGTTTATCATACATTACTTGAGGATCAGATTCACTTGCAATAGTTCTTACAACATTATTCCACGTTAACCTAAAGTCAGCAAGCTTTTTAAATCCTAAAGAGTTTAACTTAGTCTTGCCACTCTTGTCTGTGTCATGCAGACTTTTAAGCATGTATATTGTTTCCTTACCTGCAAACTCTAATAATGATTTATCTCCAACTTTTTTATCAGCAAATCTTTCACCAACTTCTTCAGCTGTATTTTCATCCTTAGTAAGTTCATCTTCTATATATGTATCTGCTAGAATCTTATATGTACTGTTTTTCAAATGGAAACCTACCGTACCATCTGTTGCTGTGCCATAGTTTTCTACAGCAGCTGTAAGTACTCTTATGTTTTCATCAAGCTGATCTACTACAAATTCATTCTCCTCGGCAACTTCTACTCTTTGTGTTTTAAATTCGTTTAACTTTTCCTCAAGTCTCTCTTTTATTACATCATATAAAATAGACTTTTTACCAGGATCCAAAACTAACTTAAGAGCCATGCCTTTATTATTTTCAGAGTCAGTGCTTCTTAAATCCATAGTAACTTCATCAACTATATCAGATATAATTGAATCCATACTATCTTTAACTAAAAGAGATTCGCTTCTTGTTAAAGCTTGTTTATCGGTACCAGGTTCTGTAATACCTATGTTTCTTTCTAACTCATCAAACTGTACATTCTCAATGGTAGGTGTATATTTATTGAGACCTTTGTTATAATAAAGAGCTTCAAACATTTCTTGAACCATTTGAATTTCCATTACATTAGATGCATATCCTACACCAAACAACTTTTTTAAGAAATTTAATATTCTTCTAAAGAAAGTATTTCTTTTAGGAGATCCTTTTTTAGCTTTTGGATTTTTAGCATAAGTTCTAAACTCTTCTGCAAGAATTTCTTCTATTTCCTGAACACTATAATTTTTACCACCTTTTAAAGATTTTTTAACTTCTCTATATAGAGCTCTTTTTTCTTTAGGTGATAAAAACAATTGTGTAAATCCATGCCATGCTTCGTGATATAAATCAACTGATGAACCTTTCTTAGCGATCTGTATTGTACCATACTTACCTGCAAGAATACCGCCATATGAAATAAACTTAGCAAATGCATCTGAGTTAACTATATTAACTCCTACCTCTAAATCTAAATATTTACTAAGGTCAGATTTATTCCACCAATCAATTGCTTTTTTATTTTGCTCAGATGTACCTTTATCTTGAGTTAATGTTCCAGATCTTTCTAAACCAAATCGTTTAGCTATACCTCTTTCATAAGGTGTATTTGTTCCTGCTTTAGTTGTAGCATCATCTATTTGTTCTTCCTTAGATTTAGTCTGTCTATTTTTATACAGCTCTTTATAGTAAGGTACTCTACTATCTTCCTGAGCATAAAAATCAGTTTCTTGAACATTGCCAATAACTTCCCCAGTAGTACTATCCACTACAGATAAGAGTTCGGGTATAAAAATTTTAGTCTTGTTATCAATTTTTTCTTCTATTACAAATGTTATAGGCGCACCTACCATAAAGGGAATTGTGACATTTCCATATTTATATTTATCAGCAAGATAGATTTTCATTGTTTGACCATCCACAGGTGATTGAAATAGTATATATGCATAAGGACCTTTACCACCAGGTCTTTCTCCATTTTCTACTGCAGATATAGTAGTTGTAGTTACAGTACCAGCATTCTTTACAAAAGCTGCAAGAGCATCTTTTCTTTTTCTAATTTCAGATGGTTGCTTTTCTTTAGCATCTTCTAAAGATTTAGTTACTTTACTGGGTATAGCAAAGTTCATATATTGATTAAACACCTTTTCAGCATTAGCTGAAGATAAATCAATTTTACCACCTTTTAAGGAAGCAAGATAATCAGTGTAAGATATGCCAGACTTTTGAAGTTCGCCTGTTTCAATATTGTAATCTACAAAAGCATCACTTGCTAAGTTACTCTCATTAAATATTATACTTATAGGATACTTTACGTTTTTAAACTCACTAGCATTCATGAGTGTATCAACTATAATAGATTTAGCTTCTGGACTTTTTAAATCGAGAGGCTTTGATTTCTCTGTAGGATTCTTTTGAAAAGTATCTTCAAAATAAGAAAACTGAATTGTTTTATTATTATCTAGATATTTTATACCATGTCTTCTTTGTTTTCTACTTTTAGTATAAGGAGATAAGAATTGCTTTATGTAAGCTGATCTTTCATTATAATCTAACTTATCATTTATTAATACCTCAGCAATTTTTTCAGCAGTAGCTTGATCAAGAGCAGGTCTATTTACAGTAAACTGCTCACCTCTTATATTTATTGTAGACTTGTATACATTCTGTGATTTTAATGGTGTTATTGTTCTTATTGAATCCTGTAAACCAAACTTAGAAAGAGTTCCTAATGTTAAACTTTTTTGTGTATATGCGGCCTCTACACCTGCAGAGAAACCTACAAGAGCTAATGATTTTACATCACCATTAAGAATGCTTTTATTTAAATCGTATAAGCTTTTAAGCTGCTCTTGAAATATTTTTTCAGCAACTTCTTGAGTTACTTCTTGATCAGCCATAATCCTAGCAACGTTATTTGCCAATACTTCGTATCCATAAAGATTTACAGGTTTATACTTACCACCTTTCTTTACCACGTTTCTCATCATTTGATAGACAATCTGCCCACCCGTTTGAGTTATGTTTCCGTTATTATCAAATTTAATAGGGTTACCTTCTTTATCAGCTAATACAGTTAAGATAACTTCATTTGGGTTTATTACATTTGCCTTAGACTTTCCTGCTCTTATTATAGCAGAAGCCTTCAATAAAAAGTTACCAGTTATCTTATCTAGATCCTTAACATCCATATCAGATAACTTCATAGGCTTTAGGGTAACGTCTACTCCTTGATAAGATATAGTACCAGTTACACCTTCTTCCTGAACATCTTCAGCTTGTTGTATATTGTTAAATACAGTATAAAAAACTTTTCTTTCTTCTGAACTTTTTTGAATTAATGTTTCATCAAGTTTATTAGGATCAAGAGTTTCAAATTGTTGAAACGTTGTGCTAAATACATTAGTTGGCTCAAGCCTAACAGGCTCAAGTCTATCTACAGATGATGGAGGTATCTTAGACGTAGTCAACTCTGTTTGAAACACAGCTTCTTTTAAAACGCTTTGACTTTGCTGTGGTGCAAAATGTTTAAGTACATTTCTTAGGCCAACGTTAGGATCAGCAAAAAGTTTATTAAGCTTAAGTATTGGATCTACATTTAGCTCAACATCATTAATAAAGTTTGGTAAGGTTGAATAAGCTTTAAACACCATTAGTGGTACAGGCTGTAAGAATTTCACAGCAGTATCAATATCTTTTGCTTTTGTAATCTTTTTAAAAAGATCTTTCATATATGCATCAGCATCAAATGGAGTATTTTCCGATTGAGCTTGCTTCATCTTTTTAGTTACAGCAGTATATATCTTTTCTAATTGTATGGGGCTAACAGCACAAATTATTTTCATGTCTTAACAGTCTAGGTCATCTAATAAATTATCTTCAGCATCTTCTGCTGAAATATTAGAATCATTTATTTCTTTTAATTTAGCATCATTTGCAAGAAGCTCTGATGTAGCAGTTGTTGTCTCTTTACCAAAGTTTTCTTCTTCTTTAGTTACATTTTGTTCAAAAGACTTTGGATCATTTAACGCATCATTTGATAAATAGTTATCATTTATTTGATCAAGAGTTAACGTCATAACTGAACCATCGTTAGATTTAACTGTAATTTTATTACCATCTATTTTTGAAACTTTCACAATACCATCTTTTTCTACAAATATATCACCTTTGGATTTACCTTTAGTTTTTATTACATCTAATTTAGCAATTACTTCGCTACCTACTTTAACATTTGCTAATGTTATTGATGGAGCTCCAAAGTTAGAACCTGTGTTTAAAGCTGCTTTAGCTGCTTCTAGAATGCTATTAAGCTCAGAAACTGCTTCCGTTGGAATTTCTCCTTGCAATTCAGCTATCATAATGTTTCTATTTACTGTATCTATATCTTTTATAGATTTAGCTTTTGCAATTTGAGATTTCAGTTCATTAAATGCTTTGACTTCTGACTTAGTCATTTTAACATTCTTAATAGGTTGTTTTAAAGCATCTTCTAAAGCATCATTATCTTGTTCATCAGATGATTCTGTTTCACCAAGTTTATTCTCTAATGATGAATCCGTAGATGGTGCAGTTGTTAAAGGAATTACAGAGTTAATTCTTTCTGCAAAGTCAGCCTTATTTAAATTTATTAAGTATTCACTACTAAGTAAGTTTGCAGAAGAAGGTCGTTGTGCACTTTCAATTTTACCATCAGTATTTTCACTAGTAGATTTAGTTATCTGAATGGGTAATAAAGCTATGTTAGCATCAACACCTATCATTCTATTTAAAAGATTTGCATATGCAGTTTGTTGCAATCCGTAGTTCTGAAGTTTAGAAAATTTATTTCCTTTCTTAAAGAAGCCATTCCATTTACTAGATTGACCAGTCTTAATATCTACAATAGTAATATTACCTTTTCTATCTGCAACAAGTAAATCAATTTCACCAGCTATTCTTAAAGCATCGTCATAGACAACTATACCTGTACTAGCTATATATAGTTCACCGTTATCAACTCTTCTCTTAAGCTCAGTAAGCATTCCTTCAGGACCAAAAAGATTATCATAAGCTTCTCTACTAATCTGATTCTCATTAAACTCAGGTACTGTACCTTTATCAAAAAGATCTTTAACGGCCTTGTCAACATAATTACCTGTAATTCTAGAAGACTCATATGTAAGCTCACCTACTAGATTAACTGCAGCATCTTTTAGACTAGTTGCAGATGCAGTATCAAATATATCTTGAGCTTTAACTTTTTCTACAGGCAGTCCTTGTTTATCAAGTAAATTAAGAGAATATAAAACTTTACCATCTTCAAACCTATAGACATTAACCTTATAAGGTTTATCCTTAACAGTTATTCTGTAAGTTGCAGATGTTTTATATTTATAAATACTACCTTTACCTGCTAATCTATACCTCTTTGGATCAGATTTTACTAACTCTTGTGCTGCCTTATAAGCTTCAGTACCTTCTATAAGGCTTTGGTCTCTTTCCTCTAGTTTTGTTAGTTCAATACCTACACTTATACTTCCATCATAACCAGGTTGTCCTTCTTCTATTGTTTCATCTATAAGAACAACTTTTTCTAAAGTAGCTATATCTTCTTTATTAGTAAGTTCTTCAGCACCTTCTAGTTCAGGAACTAAATCTGATAAACCTATGGCAGCTTGTTCCATTGCAACCATCTCAGATACACCTTCTAACACTTTAGGTAACCTAACCTTAAGTTCCCTAAGAGTGTATGGCTCTACACCAGATATTCCAGCTTTGTTAATTTCATCAATAAATGCGTCTATTGCAGTTATATCTTGACCTAATGTTCTGTCAAATATCTCTTGTACCTTTTCTTTATCTTTGTATGTATAATCACCTAAGAACTGATTAATAACAGAAGTAACTCTACTGTATGGATCTTTACCTTTACCCTCTATATAATAACCATCATTTTCTTGCCTGTACTTGGGTTGTTTAGATTTAAGCTCTTGTATCTTATCAATTGCAGCTTGCTGCTCAGGACTAAATCCAGATCTAATTCTAGAGTTAATAACACCCTCTAAATTTTTTATTTGAATTTTTAAGTACTTAATATTTTCATCTTCTTGTGGAGTTCTAGTTTTCTTTTCTTCCAAAGACTCAACTTGAAGTTTTATTCTTGTTTGTATAGCTCTTAGTGTAGGAGCATTCTTACCTATGGTACTGATAGTTTTACCATTAAACTTAAACTCAAAATCTTTCTTTAGACCTTCGCCCTTTACAGCAGCCTTAGCTTCTTGTTTTTGATTGTAATCATCAATTATTTTTTTAACTGTAAAGTTTCCTTGCTTAACAAACTTATCAAAAAGATTTTCTTGTTGCTCCTCTGTTAAGGTATCTCTTTGCTCTAGTGTTAATGTTTTATCAAACTCTACAAATAAAGCATTTCTTAATTCTGCGGGCATGCTTGCTATATCACTATCTGTAGTATATACTACAGCCTTTTCAGTTGGTGTAGTTGTAACTTCAGCAGAATCCTCATTTTCTAAATACTCTTGTGTTATTCTTTCAAGCTCTTCATTCCTTTGCTGATTAATTAAGTTTACAGTATTTTGATTTGGAAGACTTTGTATATTATAAATCTCCGCAGATAGATAGTTGAACTCTTTGTTTAATTTTTTAACATCTACGATTTCACCACTTTCATCAACAAATCTTAGATTACCTTCTTTGTCTTTATAAAATATAACAGGATCTTGGTTTTCATCATATGTAGCTTGTATATACTGACCACCTTCTAAATCTTTAACAAGATCGTTAAGCTTGTAAGTCTGACCCTTCTTTGCAGGAAATTCAGCTAAGGTAACCTTTGTGTCTTCTAACGGTAGACTAGCAATCTTATCATCATACATTTTATTTATATCAGCAACCTTTGCTTTATAAATATCATCATTTGCAAGAGCAGCTTCTTTGACCGTTAAGTTTTTTAGATTCTCATAAGGAATAAAAAACTCTCTATAAATCTGCTCATACTCTGGAGTACCTTTCTTATATACAACCTTATCAATATTATTAAATATTTCAGAAGGTAAAGTTCCATCTTTGACAAACTGCGCAAAGTCATCTGCACTCATATACAACCCTTGATCAGCAAGTTGATTTAAAAATGCATTATCTTCTACCATACTAACTTGACTATTTACAAGTCTTGTATAATATTCAGATCTTCTATCATAAAGCCTCTTCATCCACTTTTGATTCTTATCCACTACTTCTAAGAAACCAGCTGGATCATGTAGAATGTTTATCATTCTAGACATTTCTCTTGATTCTTGACCTAACTTGTAATAATCTGTTAACTTTTCAAAACCATCATCTAAAGCTGAATCTAATACATTTGTATTTACACCTTTAGCTACAGCTCTTAAATAACTATGATGAGAATTTTTTAAGTTTCTAATAATCTCAGCTTGTTTCTGCTGATCATCTAATGGACCTAACTCTGAATTTATATAATCATCTACCTCTTGGTCTGTTACTTCTTCTTCACCTTTCTGCGCTTGAAGTATCTGTCTTGCTTGAGGTCTAAAGTCATCGCGTATATAGAATTTTCTAAATTCAGAAAATGCTTTCTTATAGTTTTCTAAACTTTTCTTTTGCTCTTTTAACGCATTAATTCTATTTCTATCAGGATTATTTTTTTGTTGTTCAGTATCTATTTCTTGATCAAGTATTGTTTGCTGTTGATTAATTTGCATAGGATCAAATAAAACTCTAGCAGCTCCATAATCACTTTCTCCTATATTACTGTTTTGCATGTAACTATCCTGAATATCGCTCATTCTTTCTGTTACATCTGCAAAAGATTCATTAAAGAATACAAAATTTTCAACAGATTTATTCCAAGCATGATGCAATGCTACTTGAGCATTATACTCATATGTATCAGTTTTATCTAAACCTTCTAGCGATGGCACAGGATTCGGAAACATCTCTTGAGCTTCTTTATACCTTTGATCAATAGCTTCAATTTTATTTATACTCTTTTGAATTCTTTCTCTATAGTACTCAGGTTTCTTTTTAGTATCACCTTCTATAGCACCCAAAAGCTCTTTATCAGTAAGTTCTTGCATTGACTTTAACTTGTCAACAAAAAGATTAGTACTGTTAGTTCGGTTCATTAAGTCAACCGCGGAGATAAAAGACTCATTGTCGGTATCAAAGTTTTCTTTAGTGGAAGCACCTTGACTAGCTTTAGCATTTGCAATATTAGATTGAGTTCCTAAATTTATTATTCTACTATCTAAGAAAGTATTTAAATCAACATTATTTAATTGCTCAACTAGGCTCTCAGATACAAACTTTTTTGTTTCTACCCATTTAGCATACTCAGCTTTATTAAACATTCTGTTATACTGAACACCTAAAAAAGGTACAGCAGCATTTATCGGTTTCGCAAACATACCCATAAAAAATCCTGATGCAAAAGTTTCAAAACCTCTTGCAGAAAATTCTTTACCTAATTCTGTTTGATATTCTGACCAACTAGTACCTTCAATTCCCGCTTGATCTTTAAGAGTCCAATCAATTACACCATTGCTATAAGTAGATCGCTGTACCATAGCTGAATCTAAAGCACGTTTAGCGGATTCTTCATTAGCTCTTGCAATAGCTTCCTGAGCATTTTCTTGAAGACCTTCCATGAAGTTACCTTTAAAATAAACTACAGTTTCCTTAGCTGTCTTAAATCCTGGATTTTTCCACCAACTTTTAGCTAAGTTCTTAAGATTATTTTTTTCAAATATAAATGCCTTTTGGGTATTGTCGTAAAGAATTTTACCATAAGTACCAAATTTCTTTTGACCTCCACTTGCTGCAATGTCATAGATTTCTTCTCTAGTATTTCGCATAAACTTACTTATGCCACCCCTAGGTCTCGTAATATTACTAAATGTTATTTTATTAGATATATATATAAGACCTGCGTTAGTAAGTAATGTTTCAAGACCTTTCTTTTCAGCTACAGCTCTAATAAATCTTTGCTCCTCATTATTTGGGGCTCTACCAGTCTTTTTATAAAAATCTTTATATCCTTCATCATATGTAGAATTAATAACCATTCCTGATTCTAATCTAGCTTCAGCAAAAGCCATATTTATATTTCTAACATCTCTATAAAAACCACCTGCTGTTTTAAAACCTTGCGCAAGCTTTGTTAATTTTTGGCCTTGTTTTGATGCCTTATTTATACCTTTAATTGCATCAACTGTATTTTCAAAAGGATTAGCAAAATCAAGTGCAGCCTTAACATTTCTATTTTTCCAAAAACTTCTAGCTTTATTTACATTACCTAAAGACTGTAAAGTATTTTTAAAACCTTTACCTATGGTTCCCATCTTACCAACTTTACCTAATCTGTTAAGTAAAGATCCTTTTCTAGCAGCTTGAACACCGCCAAGCAAACCTCCAGAAGCATATGTAGCTGCAGTTAAAGCAACCTCTTCTAATGCAGCTTCTGCCATAATACCCGCAGTGTAACCAAAGTTCATAAAAGTATTATTAAAGAAAGCACCTGCTCCACCTCTAGAATCTTGACCTATTGCAGAGTAATACTCATACTCCTTTGCTTCATCTAAATCAGCACTTGTAAAATCTCCCTGAAGCATTTTACCAAGACTTTTTACACCAGTCTTAAATCCTAATCCAGCCAAAGGTAAAAATGAATTAGAGAGCATTCTAGAAGTATTATCCCACCAAGTAGTATTAGCATTATACAATGCTTCATTATCTCTTATAGGACTAAATCCAACTTCTCTAAGTTTCTCTTCTCCAAATGCTGCATACCTATCATAGAATGCATTACTAGCAGGACCCGAATCATAAGAATATATTTTTGCATAGTTGTTCTTACCTTCAGTACTATCAAAGTCAGCAAGAGTTCCACTGATGTAATCATTGATTGCATCTTTAGTTGGAGGCGCTACAATATTATTACCAGGAGAACCAACCATAGGAGCAACATTACCTACAGGCATATTAGGAACACCTGTCACTGGAAAGTTTATAACATTATCTTGTAGTTGCGTTTCACCATAAAACGGGGTAATGTTTGCAGGATCAGACGGAGTAGTAACTTGAGGGTCTGATATATTTCCAGTTATTCCTGGTGTAAAATTATTTTCATTTTCAGAAGCCATAAAACTATTGTTGCATAAGTAATAACTGTTCTCTTATTTTATCATCTGATAAACCTTGTTTACGTAATTGATCTACATACTCAGCAGTTTGTCTATTTCGTTGTGTTATACTATTCATAAAGTTCATGCTATTCATAACAGCAACTCTTTTATCTAAGTTACCTGGGTTAATTATAGGTTCTTCAAATGTTTGTGTAGTATACTGTAATGTTTCTGTATCAAATATTGGATAAGTTTGGAACATTCCTACATTACCTGTTTGTTTGTTATACTTAACTTGCGTTTTAAAATCTTTATTAAAAGGGTTAGTATATTCATACATTCCAGTAGGACTGTTCTTTGCAGAAGTCATAACATAACCTTGTGTAGCATTTGCTAATAAATCATTTCTAAAAGTACTTCTATCCGATATAACACTAAGGCCATTCATTTTTAAAGCGCTTACTTGATCTGCATTAAGAACACCTGCTTTAGTAACCTCATCATTTTTATTAACTTTTTCCATAAGGTTATCCCAAAACTTAGCATCAGAAGTTTTAAATGTTACAGAAGAAAGATTACCGTCTCTTGCAGCAATAGGAGAACCTATTACTTTAAACTTAACCTTTGAATCTGTGTCTTGCATTTCTGCCTCAATGTAATCTAATACAGCTCTTTGTTGCTGTCTTGTCATTGCTTCAGGTGCTACATAATCAGGATCATAAAACTTATCATCCGCAGTTGGAGATGTATTACCAAAAGCTGGAGAAGCAGCTGTTGCATAAGAACCTGATGTTTTACCATCTGCTGTTTCTGTAAGATCCATTTGATTAATATCTCTAAAGATATCTTTACCGTGTCTTTCAAATGTACCACCTTTACCTGTTATGACTACTGAACTTCCTTGAAGATTAACTACATCATTTCCATCACCAGGATTAACATTTACACCAACAAGAGGAGATGAACCAAGTTCTAGATAATCAATATCATATTCATTTAAATCTCTGTTAGCTTCTTCATAGCTTTTAAGATCATTACCATCTACATCTTCTAAAATTCTAGTAGTATATGTATTTTGATCACCACCTATAAAAGTGTCTGGGATTAAACCTTGACCTTTACCCGCAACATCTTGTAAACCTAAAAGCTCTAAAGTTTTACCATATACACCCCTTATGGGCACTTCTGCTCTTGTCATAGCAACCTGTTCTGTACTAGCACCCTGATTAGCTATAAGCTTATTCTTAACATCTTCAGTTATTTTACCTTGATCTTTTAAATGTTGAGCCCACTCTTTTACTGTTCTTATTCTACCAGTATTTGTAACTAACGCAGCTACTTCATTGTCACCTTTAGCTTTTGCATCTTTTGCAATAGAGGCCATTGCTTTGTCATTCCATGCTTCATATGCTTGCATTGAACTATTATAACCATCTATTTCTTGCATACCTTGATTAAGCTCTTCTATTTTACCTGGGTACAAGCCTTTAATAATTTCTCTATTAGAATCTACATCATAAAAAGATTCAAGAGATTTAGTTAAGTTGTTTAAAGCATCTGCTCTAGTATTTCCTTTAATTTTACCATCTTTCCAAGCTTTATCAAAAGCTTCTACACTAGTTGTAGCATTAACAAGATCATTTAAGTTTTGTCCATCAAAGTATTGATCTACGTCTTCAGAGTCCATGTTACCATTTCTAACAGCTTCATTAATAACATTTAAGTTTGTACCTAAAGAAGGTAAAATTTTATCTCTGTATTCATCATCAGCTATAGACTGTTGAGCAGCTACACCACTACCTGCTACAGTTAATCCAGGATCAGTAAGAGTTTCTGCATTCTTGTAAAACCTTTCATCTTTAGGAACTACTTTAGTACTTCCATCGGGATTAACTTGCAATCTAAAGTCACCTGTATCAAGTTTTTGTTTATCAAGTGCACGTTTATCTTTTCTGTCTTGCTCATACTTTTTCTCCTTCATTCTCAAAGCAGACTTATAATCAGCTAAACCAAACTGATTTACTTCAACATCTTGCTTATAATTTCTATAAGCATACGTAACAGCAGCCTGATCAACATCTCTATTAAAAAGATCATTCGCCACTAATCCATCTACACGTCTTCTCAAAACATCTATGTTAGCAAAAGGATCTTCAACTCCTGTAGATGTTGTTCCATTAGAAGAACCATTATTATAGTTTGCTACAAGAGCGTTGCTCTTTTCTAAGTTACCATCTACTATCTCTTTGTTATATACAAGCTCTCTGATGGCAGCATTAACTTGTGGATCTGTAGGATTTTCTGCTCTTTTCTTTTCTAATAAATCAATATTCTTTTGGTAACTGGCAGATTTATCTTTTAGTACTTGATTTTGTCTAATGGTTTGATCTTTCATTCTATCATAACCATCTTGTAAATAAGCTCTTTCGGCAGCCTCTGCATCTCCACCAAAGTTTCCAGCTTCTGATGCTACATAATTTTTTCTCTGAACATAAGATTGAGTCTGGTACATGTCTTTAATAAAAGGATCACTACCAAGTCTAAGATTTAACACTTTAGATAAAGGCTCTATAAGTTGTTCACCATTGGTAGTTTTTACAATCCACTTACCACCTTCAAAGCTTGGAGTAACTCTATCACCATACTCTTTGGTTACTTCCTCAGCTTTTTTCATTACATCTACATAAGGGGTATACTTTACATTTCCTATAGATTGTATCTGATCATATGGAGTTTCTTTAAACTCCTGCATTCTATAGTTAATTGCATCAACACCAGTTCTCCAATACTGACTTCTTTTATCTTCTTCAGAAGAAGATCTCATAGATTCTGCAGCATTTAATTGACCTTTGGTATTTTTAGTCCAAGCAATATCCTTCATTAAGTTTCCATCCTGATAAAAAGGTTGAAAAACTTGTTGAGCTTGAGTAACATTTTGATCTAAAGATAAATCTAAACTAGCTACCCTTTTTAAATTAAAATCAATTTGATCAACTATAGCTTTTTGTTTTTCACGGCTTTCATCATGAGTTAAATCTGCATAATAAATTTGACCATATAACTTATTTAATTGTTTCCAATTTTGATCATACTGGTTTTGTTTTGCTTGAAGAACATTGTTCACAAAGTTAAAGTCAACCTGGTATGGTTGAATCTGTGGAATGAATGTTGAAACTCCCTGTGGGTAACGTGCCATTGTATTATAATCTTATTTTATAAATATATTAAAATTTTTAAAGTTTATTAAACCTGTAAAGTTTAGTTACCATAAGGCATTGTAGTATATGTTGGAATAAACCCTCCTAGTGCTCTCTTTGGCATACTCTTAAGAATGTAAGCTTCTTTAGCTTCATCACTTAATCCCATTAACTCAGGAGATACCATCATCTCACTTGGTGTTAGAGCAGGCTTTTCTGGAATCTGCGGCTTACCTGTTGTAAAGTAAGGAAGCCCCTGTGCAAAGTCCGTAGCATACTGTGGATATAAGTAATTAGTTAAAGCTCTTTTTTGTTTTTCAGCCTCAGCCTCTTGTATCTTAGCTTGAGTTTGAGCTCTAATTGCATTCCAATTTAAAGTTTCTTTATCCCTAACACTGGCATTAATAAATGATTGTTTAGTAGCAGCATCTGCTGTAGCTGCTGCATTACCTGCATCATATCTACTCTGCAATGCTTGCGTTTGATTACCTGTTCTTACATTTCTAGCTTCTACATCTGCTACATTTTTACCAAGTGCTTGTGTAGCTTTACCTACAAGGTTAGATAATTGAGCCATTTTTTGAGGAGTAGATTGTGCAGTCTGTGAAATTTTATCTGCAGCCATATTTACATTAGAGGCAATTGCTTGTTGTTTAGCAAGATAATCTTCATAACCAGATCTAACTTCTACTCTATCTGGTCTTGCAACTTGAGCTCTAGCCACATTAGGATCCATAAGAGCTGCTGTATAAACACCTCTAGTAGCTACATCAGACCAACGTGGGGAATCTCCAAATCCTGGAACTTGCATCTGTTGACTTTCTACATCTGTATATTCAGGACACGGACATTTCATTTCTCCAGTAGATGGATCTTCTACAGGTTGTGGTTGAGGATCCAAAAGATTACCTTCTGCATCTTTACAGTTACACTTCATATCTGGTGTAGGAGGTTCTTCTGCTACAACAAATTTTGCACTATCACTTTCAATACCTGTCTCACATTCTGATAATCTTGCTACAGCTTCTTGGCCTATAACACTTTTATCGGCCAGTTCTTGTGCAGTAACTCCTACATAAGAACCAGTTTTCATAGACTGACACATGTCATCTAAGAATTTATTTGGATCTTTAGCCCTATTATTAGACGCTTCTCTTTTATCTATAGTTCTGCCTTCACCAGTTTCTCCACTATAGTATACATCTCTACCCGACTCATCTTGGAACCCAGCTTGCTCTAAACCTTCTGTAGAGCCTACGTCAATGCCTGGTTTATTTTTTTCATAATATGCTCTAGCTTGTTCTGGTGTCATAGGTTCACCATTTACCATAACAGTACCAGCTACTTCATACTTAGGTAATTTTTTAATTTTAACCTTTCTTGTACCACCTTTTCCCATACTAGGAAAGTAGGAACCTCCCGTAGTCATACCATAAGCAGCCATAGGAGTTCCACCATATTGTTCTTTTGGAGGATCTATATATTCTTTTGAAAATTTAGGTCTTTTTTTACCATAAGCATAACCATCTGGACCAAACTCACTAGATATTTGTGAACCTACATGATAAAAAGTATCCATCCATGCATCACCATCGAAAAGATTCCCTAATTTAAACATAGAATCATCAGCATTCATTCTGGCTTGACCCAGCTCACCAAATACAGCATTTCTTCTTGGATGCCCAGGACGCATCATGCGATAAAACATTCTTAATTCTTCTATAGGTTGGCACTTACCAAGAATACCATTCCATCCTTGCCCCTGTGGACATGATTCAGACATATTAGGATTAGTTGCTGACATTCCTTCTCTAGCCATAGGCACACCACCGAATTGAACAATTTGTTCTTGTTGATATCCAGAAGAACGCATGTTATCTAGCTGTCTTCCGCTAAGAGCACTAGTTTCACCTCTTTCATCCCTATCTACTGCATCAAAATCAAAGTTTGCTCTAGCGTCATCACCTGCTATTCTAGAAGCATCGAGCCCTTTAATGATATTAGTTGCAGCAGGCATATATTTATTAAAGGTTCTTCTACCTAATTCTTTGAGATCTACATCATAAGCATTTTTTAATTTAAACTTAGCTTTAGTTTCTTCCCCTGTACCTGTACCTTCAGCCACTTGCTTATTAGTAAGTGGCTCCTCTTGTTGCCTAGGGTCAACTTCTATCTTAGGAGTTTCATCTTTTGGTAGATATGGATTATCAGGAGCATTCTCATTCTGAAAAGCTGTAGTCCAAGGACTAGGATCCATAGGTGAAGTTATCAAACCTTCTTGATCTCCTTCAACTACTAAACCTTCTTGAGCATATACAAACCTATCTAAGTCAGAAAATCCTCCGTAGGTCATCATACCCTGGGGAGGCATACCTTGCTGAGGCATAGGTTGTGGTTGTGCTATAGGAGCTCCATCTGGCATTTGCTGTGGTGGAGGACCTTGTTGCATCATTTGTTGTTCTTGTTCAGGCTCTGGTGGTATTAATTGCTCTTCAGTAATTCCATTAGCTTCCATGTATGGTCTAGCCATTTCTGGAATACCTTGCGGGAATCCTTTCTTAGCTTCTTGTGCTAAAGCAAGAGCACCAAGTTTCATGATGTAATTCTTTATCATCATTTCTGCAGTATTCCTACTTTTCTCATCTGAATCAGGATCCATTAAAATCTCCTTATACTTATTTATGTCATAAGGTTTAGCAAGTTCGGCAGGAGTGTACCCACCTTTCTTTTTAGTTTTACCAAACATTTTAAGAATCTTAGGATCCCTAATCTTCATTGCTTTGGTATCACTAAATATAAATGTATCATCAGGAAGATCTAGCGGAACACCTCCGTTAGTATGTCTTGGTCCTGATATAGTAAAGTGATCAGGAATGTTATCACCTGATATAGGACCAAATGCAGTTTCTCCACCCTCAGCCTCTAAGTTAGCTTTATCTCTTGGTACAGATGTAAGTGTCTTGCCTATTTTAGCTTTAGGTGTAGACATACTTTTATAATCTCCACCACCCCAAGCAGCTGGTGTAACATCTAAGGCCCCATCTGGTTGTTGACCACCGTAAGCTTTTTTACTAAGTTTTCCTAAACTTTTGATTCTAACTTTCATATTGGTATTTTAAACATATTCAACCATTCCACCTGCCTGCATTATCAGAGCTATCTCAGCTTCAGTAAGATCATATTCACCACCTTCTTCATATTCACCACCATAAGCCATACCAACAGCATCTGTAAATTCCTTATTAACACCATAATACTTAGTGCCAGTAGGTTGTGAAGGCTGTACTACATTAGGATTAGAAGGTTGATTCTTATAATAGTTATCCCAATAAGAATCCATTTGCTGATAATCAGGTTCATCTAATGATTCTGAAGGAGCTGTTGAGCCAGGTGCTGCAGGTGTAGGCGTAGGTGTAGATGGTGCACTGTATCTAGGAGTTTGACCAAAACTATATGTTGGCTGAACTTGTGGATAATCTTGTGGTAAAGGTGCGCCTGCTGCAGGTTCAGTAGGAGCATCATAACCACCTGTTTGTATTTGATCAGCTGGTCTTAATGGCATAGATTGTACACCTGGTCCTTGTTTACGCATTTGACCTGAACCATCCATTATTTCCATTGGTTCAGATACTTTTTCAGTAGCAAATGATTTAGATCCAGTTCCAGATGGCATAGTGTTACCAGCATCTGGTTTATTCTCCATAGATTTTACATCAGCTTGTCTATCCAAATATTCTAATTGAGTCATGCCTCTATTTAAATCTCTTCTTAGAGCTCTTTTATCTTTTCTTAGCATATTAGGATTTTTGTCAAACTGATCACGAGCAAATTGTCTATTAGTCATGTAGCCAGATCCTTCATCCTGTGAAGCAGGACCTTCAATCATTGAACCTTTATTCTTATCTAATGTAATTAAAGGATCTGTAGATTGTTTACCATCGCCAGAAGTACCAAATGTAAATTCAGCTTTACCTCTTGGTCCAAATAAACCTTGTCTACCTTTAAACTTAGCGCTAGTTAATCTGCTCATATCTACAGGCTGTCCAGGGAATCCTGTTTGAGTCCAGTAAGAACCTGCTCTATTAAATATTTTAGGTTGACCTGCACCTCTAAATCCATATGTATTACCAAATGCAGATCCTGCTAACATACCCATTGGGTTAGCTGA
>Ga0181417_1000003_pt1 | contig 87086 bp, 91 predicted proteins | sample 40SPOviralmetaG_FD_130142 | JGI IMG/M metagenome (GOLD analysis project Ga0181417, IMG submission 130142) | Marine viral communities from the oligotrophic San Pedro Time Series (SPOT) site, San Pedro Channel, CA, USA - 40 SPOT_SRF_2013-02-13 | ecosystem: Environmental > Aquatic > Marine > Strait...
CATCTGAATCTCCTCCTCCACTTCCATCTGAATCTCCTCCTCCACTTCCATCTGATAGCCGTATTGATGCAGATTCTGAAAAAGATGCTGCAGAAAAAGCTGCCTTAACTGCACAATTACAATTAGATCTAGATACAGCTTCTACGCCAATTGATACTGGTTTTGAAGAAGATGCTGCTCCTGCTGCAGCTCCTGCCAGGGCTGATGTTAGCACTACCACTGGAACCGGTGATCTTGGCACTGCTTCTCCTACTGATGCTAGGTACATTCGTGATTCTATGCTCGCTGCCACTCCTGCCACTCCTGCCAGGGCTGATGCTAGCACTACCACTGGAACCGGTGATCTTGGCGCTGCTCCGGTGCTTTTGCCAGGTCCTGCCCCTCCCCCTCACCCAGGTTTCCGCGATGCTCCTCGCCCTGCTGCTAGAACTAACACTGGAGCCGCTGCTCTTGGCACTGCTTCTCCTACCACTGCTTCTCCTACCACTGCTTTACCTGCTACTGCTTCTCCTACCACTGCTTTACCTGCTACTGCTTCTAATACCACTGCTTTACCTGCTACTGCTTCTAATTCAGGCGTTGCAGGACCACCTGGACCTGCTGGACCGGCCGGACCACGTGGACCTCCTGGACAACCAGTTGTTAAAGAAGGTATTAGTAGAAAAGATAGAGATAGACTAATGGGTGCAGCACAGCGTACAATAGATGATATAGAAAAATCACTTAAAGATGCAGTTAGAACCCTTGCTGATTTACAATCTTTACCATTAGAAACTGATCGTAGTCCAGAAACCCCTCCACCTAATATTAATCCTAAACAATATACTATAGGTTTAATTTTACCTGCAAATACAGAATTTTATAATTTACCACCATCTGGTGTAAGCCCAGAAACATTTTTTGCTGATATTTTAGGAACTAATATACAAAGACCTTTACATTTTTCAAGTATGGCAGGAACAGCAACGCAAGAAATATCTACTATAGGTGATCCATCCAGTAGTGCCACTGCCACTGCTGTTCCTACCACTGCCGCCCCTGCTGCCGCTGCTGCCGCTGCCACTGCTGTTCCTGTCACTGCTGTTCCTGCCACTACTGCGCCATGGCGCCGCCCGCCTCTTGCTGCTGCTGGACCATGGACGCCAGCGCGGCCTGCTGCTCCTGCCACTGCTGCTCCTGCCACTGCTGCTCCCACTCTACCACCTCAACAACCGCCTCCTGCCACTGCTGCTCCTGCCACTGCTGCTCCCACTCTACCACCTCAACAACCGCCTCCTTCACGAATACCAGAATTGGCACCATTACCCAATATAGCTTCAGTTACTATACCATCTGCATCACAATCTAATATTATTGATGCACCAACAGAACAAGGCGCAGTAGAACAAGCTGCCGAACAATCAGCCGCCCAATCTCTTACATCGCAATCAAGTTCATCTCCACTCTTAATACCATTTTCTCAGCACACAATGACACCAATTCCTAGATAATAAGTTTATAAATATTAATTACAAACTTATAATTATACTACTGTTTTTCTGGTGGAGTTCCTTTAAATATTTTAATTGCATCATATATTTTCGCAGATTCATTAATTGCAAAAGCACCACGACGCTGAGCTAATCCTAGATATCCTACTAAAACATTAAGTGCAGTATTTTCATCTTTAATATCAATTGAAAGAAGATCCACTTGCGGTGGATTTTGCTTATCATTAACATCTGGTTTTTCTTGTAAATCACTCATACTATAAACATAATATAGTATATGTTTTTAAATAATTATATTAATATTATAATATATATATGAGTAATTCAAATAAAAATTTAAATATCGTAAGGAAAGAAGAAAAAATTAGTAAATATGGTATAATTACGGGAAAAAATATGATAGTAATAATGTTAATATCTATACTTCTTACAGTTCTAGAATTAACAGGACAATCATTGCTAAGAAAATTTTATCTTTTAAATAAAGATAATCAAGTTAAAAAATATAAGTATTTATGGCTACCATTTATTAGTTGGTTTATATATGGTTTATGTATAATGTTACTATATATTGCATATAATTATGGGAATATATCATTAATAGAAGTATTTTGGGATACTGGCACTACTATTTTAATTCCTGTAATTGGAATTATTTTCTTTAATGAAGGATTAACAAAATATGGATATTTGGGAATTTTTCTAAATGCAGTTGGTGCTCTTATTTTAGGACTTGCACAAACTAATATAATATGATTTTAAAATATAAAAATTGAAATAATATTAAAAATATAAATAATATCATACTAATGACAACTATTATTTCTGTCGAAGGAAATATTGGTTCAGGTAAATCTACTTTTGTAAAAGCTTTACAAAATTATTTTAATGAAACAAATGAATTTAATAATAAAAAAATTTATTTTCTACAAGAACCTGTAAATATTTGGGAAACAATTAAAAATAATGATGGAGAAAATATTATTGAATGTTTCTATAAAAACCAACATAAATATGCATTCTCGTTTCAAATGATGGCTTATATATCTCGGCTATCACTTTTACGTAAAGCGGTTCAAGAGGGATATGATTATATATTTACTGAACGATGTGTTAATACAGACAAAAATGTGTTTGCAAAAATGTTATATGATTCGGGTAAAATTGAGAAGATAAATTATGAAATTTATACAAAATGGTTTGATGAATTTATTAAAGAATTTAATAATTTTCACTATATTTATATTAAAACTGATCCAGATAAAGCATTAGAGAGAATTAATAAACGAGATAGACATGGTGAAACAATTCCATTAGAATACCTAAAAGAATGTAATAAATATCATAATAATTGGTTGGAAACAATCAAATTAACAAATATTATTGTATTAAATGGTAATATTGATAGAAATAATAATGATTCATATAATGAATGGTTTGATATTATAAATACATTTATTAGTAAAAATGTATAAAGTATAAAGTATAAACCATATTATAAATATGACAAATAAAGATATTTTTTTATCACATGCATGGGGAACCGACCATGAAAACAGAAACAATCATCACCGTGTTAAACTTTTATCTAAACAACTAATAAGTAAAGGTTATAGTGTATGGTTTGATGAGAATGATATAATTGGAAATATAGATAATTCTATAATTAAAGGTATAACTAATTCTCAAGTAGTAATAGTATGTTTAACAGAAAAATATTGCAATAAAATTAATAATTCAGTATATCATAATTCACCAAATGATAATTGTTATAAAGAATGGAATTTCTGTCTTTTTAAACAAAAAAAAATTATACCAGTTATAATGGAAAAAAAAATGGAGGAGGTATTTTTTAAAAATGATGGAGTAATACAAATGTATCTTAATAATGTTATGTTTATAAACTTTTATCACGATGAAGACAATGATTTTAAAATTTTATGTAAAACACTTAGACAATATAGTGTTTATAATAAAGATGAAAAAAATTTTATGAACATTAAACCTAATTCTTCATTTGATAAATTAAAAGATATGTTACAATTAAGTCCTATAAGTAGAAAACAACCTTCCCCGTTAACAATTACTATACCAAGTGATGAAAAAAATAATAGTAATTTTCAAAAATTAATGTATAAGTTTATAAAAAATAGAAAATTTAATACGTTTTCACTTAGAAAACAAAAAAGTAGAAGATTTAACATATTAAATCATAATGTAAAAAAACCTACTGAAAGCATAGTTAATATATGATATAAATTTTATATAATATATTAATCATTTACAATATCATTTATAGAGACTTTTGTACAAAGTTTCTTAACAATTTTATCTGCTCTTTTCTGTTGATCTATATCATCTGTACAATTTTTTACTAAACGCATATATTCTTCTTGCAATCTTTGGTCTTTTTCCCAATTTGGATTTTCTGCTATCCATTTAACTAGATTTTTTTGTTGTGCTATACTTACCTTTTGTAATGCATCTTTTAATTCTCGATTCTCTTCATCTAATTTCCAGCCAGATGATTCACCAGGTTCGTCTAATTTAATATATACAGTTTCACGTTTGGTATCAGTGCAGTGCATAGGTCTCTCATGTAAAGCTAATCTATTCATATTTTCAATAAATATATTAGATACACCTTCACTTATTCCTTTATCTCTTGTAACTAAAAGATTATCCACAGAAACTTTTATCTTGTCTATAAATTCATTCATAGATATTGCATCTTTACATTGTTCATTTAAAAATATATTTATATTCAACTTATTTTTTGTAATTGTATTATTATTCCCGATAATTTGACTTTCTATTTTATTATTTAATAATTCATCTTTTAATTCATTTTGCTTTGCTATAATATTATTACATAACTCTTTATTTTCTTTTACAATTGAGAGAAAAAGATCTTTATAGGTTGCTTCTTCACTATTTTTATTATTTTCTGTTAAAAATTTACAATTTTTTCTATGATTATACAGTGAGCCTCTATAAGGATATGTTTTACCGCATTCACATGTAAACAGTTTGGGGTTTTTTGGGGTTAAATCGTTGTATTTGGTTGTATTTTCATGTTTACGTGTGTTTATGTGTCTATTATAATCTTTTAGGTTACTAGTAATAAAGTCACAACTTTTACATTCAAAAATTTTTGGGGTTTTTTGGGGTAAAAACATTGTAAAATGTTGTATAATTATACAACAAAAAAAACCCCTAAATATTTTTTTAAAATATAAAAAAAAAATTATAATCACACTTTTTTTTATCAAAAATTGATTTTCAGAGCATTATGGTAAGAACTGATTTTTTTTATTTTTTTTGAAATTTTTTTTTAATTCTAATTTTGATTTTTTAAAAATGGACATGAAATTTTCTAAAATTTTGAGAGAGAATTAAAAAACACAAAAAAAAAAAAAATTTCTTTAAGTTTAACTTTTCTTATATTATATTATATTGTATTATATTATATGGAAATAAGTTTTTGGTGGGCCTTCTTTATTACTGTAGCTAGTTTTTGCAATGTTTTATCGAAAAAAATATAAAATTATTATATTTTATATTTATAAATGGATACTAATGATTATTATTATGTAAATTTAAATATTTTGTCTCAAATAGAAGAGAATGACAAGCTAGGATTGATAAATATTAATAATGATGTTAAATTAATAGTAGACAAATCTAGTTATGTTTCATCAATAACTAGATATTATAATGGTTATAATAGAATTACAGTTTTAGAATATCTTAAAAATTTTACAAATCGTTTAGAAAAATATATAGATTTATTAGTCAAAGGTAATTTAACTGAATATAGTGAAAAAATCAGACAAGCTATTGAAAGCTCAATTAATGGATTAAATAATTTAAAAAATACTTATATAGATGATTCAAATATTGTATCGGAAATATCACTAATTATTGTTAAATTTAATGATTTTATAAATAAATTAAAAGAAATAGAAACAATTATCGATTGCATTAATGAAGTCGCAGATAATACAGATTTAAATTAATTTAATATATTTGTTCTAGATCTTCTAGTTTCCAATATTCGGATTTTTGATTAGAAATTGGTCTACGAATTATTACTGGAATTTTTTTTGCTTTAAGTTCCATTTGTGCTATTAAATATGATTCAATAATATTATTAGGTACGTCTATATATGGAGTACATCCAGAATTTAATTGTTTAGTTCTTTGTCCTAAAATTTTAGTCATTTCATATTTTGTTAATATAGGATTAGTTTTATGATTTTTATCAATAATTTTATTACCTTCTCTAATAACTTGTGATAGTGCTTCAATTTCATCAGAATTAGCAGTAAAGCATTCAGGATGATATTTATTGATATTATCAAATATATTTGATGTGTCAAATTTTTGTAAATATTCTTCGTCATCACTTTCTACATCAGAATTAATTGGACTTAATGTATTAGTACCAATAATATCTGTATTAGTTGCAGTTGGTTCTTCTGGTGCTTCTTCTAATTGATCAGGTTGTTCATCTATTTCATTATCACTATCTATAATATCTGATTGATCATCATCTTCAAATTCATCATCCGATAATTCAACTTCAGATATAATTTTTGATGATGGTTGTGATTTTTTTAATGATAATGTTGTAGGATCTTTATCTTCTTTATCACTATCTTCATCTGCGGGAACTTCAACATCACTTTCATAATCTTCTAAATCACTCATATATCTTTTATTATAAGAATAGACTTTAAATAATTCAATTTTTTATAAAATATAAATATATATATGAACAAATATATTAGTTATGAGAGTCAAGATATAACAATTACAATAGGATTTATTTTATTAATACTTTCCCAGTTAGCTCATGTAATGTTTAAAGATGATAAATATATTTATAAAATAATATTTATCTTATCTTATATTACATTGATAATTGGAATAATATTAGAAAGAAATAAAATACATATAATAAATTTTATATCAAAAATAATAGTGATAGTTTTAGTAACAATAGGTATGTATATAGACATTAATAATTAATGTATAACATGAGAGAGTATTGTTTGTGATATGTTATTACTATCACCTTCTTAAGAAGCATCATTAAAGTTTCTAGCTAAATTATTATTGCAATCTTTAAATATTAATTTTGGTCTACAATAAAGATATTTTCTATATTTTGACTGATTATTATATATATAATAATAACAATTTAAAAACAAAAATTAATAAATAATTAATGACATCGTGCCCGAGTGGTTAAGGGGATGGACTTGAAATCCATTGGGCTATGCTCTCGCGAGTTCGAATCTCGTCGATGTCGTTCATTATAGGGGGATGTAGATCAATTGGTAGATCGCTCGCTTTGCATGCGAGAGGTACCGGGATCGAAACCCGGCATCTCCATATAAAAGACACTGTGGCCGAGTGGTTAAGGCGATGGACTGCTAATCCATTTCCCTCTGGGATCGCGAGTTCGAATCTCGTCGGTGTCGATAATAAATTAGAATTTACTAATAATAGAATAATTATTAGTAAGTAAAAAAATTATTATCATTTTAGTATTATATATAAATTTACTTTTTATTTCGAGTTCTGTAATTATAATGACTTTTAATTAACATATTTTTTTTATTATTATACCAAGTGTGATTTTTTTGATTAGCTTGTGACCAAATAATATTTGATACTCTAAGTTTACTATTATACTTCCAAAGAGCATTTGCATGTAGAAAGATTTTATTTTTCTGTAAAAATTCTAGAGTAAGAAAGCTAGTCATGATTAATAATAAAATATATTAGTATTAAAATATATTTTATCAATTTTATATAACTTAAATTAAAATAATTTATTGCTCATTTGTTTTCCAAACTGTATCACACTGAGTACAAATATATACATAATTAAGATTTACATCATCATATCGAAGGTAAATAACTTCATTTTTTGATTCTTCTCCAGATTCAGATTTATGATTACTAGGACAAGATCTATTAGGACATTTTATATTTTGTGTTCTAGGTAAAGTAGGATCTAATTTTGTAAACTCATTAATATCTTGTAAATAGGCTTTTTCTTTAGTAGTAATATTAGTAGTTAATACACATATATTATCTTCATTAATTTCATCGTAAGTATTACCACAATTTCTACAATAATATATTAATTTATTAGAATCTTCTTTTAATAAACGGAGATATAGCATATTATCACAACTCTTACAAAATTTCATAGTTATATATAATAATTTAATATTTTTAAATATCAATTTTACATTTAATATTTTAAAATTCATTGATTAATGCTTTAATAAAATCTTCTTTATTACTATTCTGCAACATTATATAATGTATAAAAAATACATTTTAAATAGATTATATAATGTCTTTTTTATTTTTTTCTAAAAATCTATTAAATTGTGATTTTAAATTGTTATAATTTATTTTAGCATTCATACTATAAATAGTAGTAGATAGTTCATCAGAATAATCTACTGGAAAACTACTAAGAATTTTATCATAATTATTAGTAAAATTTTCACTTATTTTATCCCAAAATAAGTCAATAATTTTAGGATAAATTTCTCTATTAAGTACCCGATATATAGCAACTTGACAAGTTCTATACTTAATTATGTTATTATATGTTTGTAAATCTTTATGTGATTCTGTAATTCCAGGTTCATGACAAAGAGGTTTACTATCTAATATACTTTGTAATACTAGTAATATACTTTTAATAGTTAAACAACTAGTCCAACCTTCGCCTCTCCAAGTATTTAAGACAGATAAACAAACTTTTTCATTTTTATAAAGATTAGGATGAAAACGAGTTTTACAATCATTAGTTAAATATGATACTTGTGGCGGGGAATAAGGATAATCATGTGGAAATTTAAATTTAAATAAAAAGTTACCGTACTCATAAGGAGTTCCTAATGGTCCAATAATAAGTGCGTACCCTAATAACATATCGGATTCATCATGGATGTAATAGATACCATCTTTAGAAATATCTCCTTTAATTACCTCTTTTATATCTTTTATAAGACGTTTTTTGGTTTCATTACTAATAATATAATTAGACATATAGTATAGTAAAATAATATATTTTTAAATTAAAACTAAAAATTGACATAAAAATATTGTAGAATATTATTACAGTTAGTATGTCTAATACATCTATGTTATTTGATGAATATTTAAAACGAAATATAAGTGAAAAAGGTGGAGAATATACACATACTAGAATTGGTGATCAAAAATTAAAAATTACTAGTGGATCATATTTAATTAAAAATGAAGAAGAATTTTTAAAAAATTATTATCAAAATGTTTTTATAAATGGTAAAAGTGAATACTTAACAGAAAAACAACTAGTAGAAAAAGCACCATTAGCGGTAGATATTGATATGCGATATAGTAAAGAAATAAAAGAACGTCAACATGACGAAGATGATATTAGAGATTTAATTCATCTATATGCTAGTGCAATTTCAAATAATTGTGTAATTAGTAATAATCATAAAATGGAAGTTTTTGTAATGGAAAAACCAAATGTAAATATATTAGAGGAAAAAACAAAAGATGGAATCCATATAATTTTTGGGATCTGTATGCATCGCGCAGGTCATATATTAATAAGAGAAGAGGTAGTAAGTGAAATAAAAAATTTATGGAAGCATTTACCATTAACGAATTCAGAAGAAGATTTAATTGATGAAGGTGTAACAAGAGGTAGTGTGGGATGGCAATTATATGGTTCAAAAAAACCAGGTCATCAAGCATATTTAATTAAATATCATTACGAATTAGAATGGAATAATTCAGATAGAAAATGGGAATGGATAATTCAAGATATAAATAAATTTAATACTAAAAAATATTTACCAAAACTATCAGTAAGATATAGTGAACATCCAGAAGTAGATTTTGAAGATAAAATAAAAGATAAAATTGAAGAATTTAAAATAAATATTAATAAGAAGAAACGTAAAATGCCAAGTAAAATCATAATTAAACAAGCAAAAGGTATTGAAATAAGTGATGTAACAAGTCATGAAAAATTAGATAATTTAGTAAATGATATGCTAGATCAAATTGAACAAACACCTACAGATTATGAGTTAAAAGAGACACATAAATTTGTTATGATTTTACCAGAAAAATATTGGGGACCAGGATCATATGATAAATGGATTAGAGTAGGATGGGCATTAAAAAATACAAATACAAAATTATTACCAACTTGGTTAAAATTTTCAAGTCAATCAAAAGAATTCCATTTTAGTGATATACCAAAATTAGTAGAAATGTGGAATAAGTTTGATTATGATAACCCTGATGGATTAACAGCAAGATCTATTATGTATTGGGCAAAAAATGATAATAATAATGAATATAAAAAAGTAAGAGAAGAAACTGTAAGTCATTATATTGACTTAACAATTGAAAATGCAACAGAGTTTGATTTTGCTCAAGTTTTATATCAAATGTGGAAAGATGTATTTGTATGTGTAAGTATTCAAAAGAGTGTTTGGTATGAATATCGTGGTAATAGATGGTATGAAATTGATTCTGGAAATACTCTTCGACTAGGTATTTCAAAATATATGCATGATGTTTATATGAAGAAAACACAAGATTCGATGGAACAATTACAAAAAATGGATCAAACAGAAGATCATTATGAAGTATTACGAAAACGTTCAAATAAATTAGCAGATCTTTGTATATTTCTAAAAAAGACAACTTGGAAAAACAATATAATGAGAGAAGCTAAAGAGTTATTTTATGATAATGATTTTGTAAATAAACTTGATAAGAATCCTTATCTATTATGTTTTAACAATTATGTAATTGATTTTAAAGAAAAAACTCGGAGAAATGGTCAGCCAGATGACTATATTTCAAAATGTACAAATGTTGACTATATTCAATATAATGATATTAAAGATAGTAAAACAGCAAAAGAAGTTAATCAATTCATAGATCAATTGTTTCCAGATGAAAAATTAAAAGAATATATGTGGCAACACTTAGCAAGTACACTTATTGGTAACAATGATAATCAAACCTTTAATATGTATACTGGCTCTGGTAGAAATGGAAAATCAAAATTAGTAGATTTAATGAGTAAAACCCTAGGCGACTATAAAGCAACAGTTCCAATTACTCTATTAACACAAAAACGTAATAGTATTGGTAGCACATCATCAGAAATTGTTCAATTAATGGGAGTAAGATATGCAGTAATGCAAGAGCCAAGTAAAGGAGAGAAAATCAATGAGGGTATTATGAAAGAGATTACAGGTGGTGATCCAATTCAAGGTCGTGCACTATTTAAAGAGGCAATTACATTTATCCCACAATTTAAATTAGTAGTATGTACAAATACATTATTAGATATTAAGAGTAATGATGATGGTACTTGGAGACGTATCAGAGTATGTGATTTTATTTCAAAATTTTTAGAGAACCCATATTGTGATGAAGAAAAATTTCCAAAAGAAGACTATCCCTATCAATATGAAATGGATAAACATATTGATGAAAAGTTTGATACTTGGGCACCAGTATTAGCAAGTATATTAGTAAATATTACATTTGAAAAAATGGGTTCAGTAAGTGACTGTAAAATAGTAATGGCAAGTAGCGAACAGTATCGTGAAGGTCAAGATTATCTAGCAGAATTTTGTAAAGATAAGATTAAGAAGGTAATTGGTGGTAAAGGAATTAAAAAGACAGAATTAGTAGAAGAATTTAGACAGTGGTATACTATAAATTATGGCAAAGGTCTTCCAAAGGCTAGAGAACTATACGATCATATGGATAAAAAATATGGCAAATATAAAGCTCGCTGGTCTAATGTAGCAATTATTTATGATGGAGAAGAGAGTGATGATGATTAATTAAGGATAAACCCTTAAAATAATAAAAAATAAAAAATTATATTTTTTATTATTTTAAAGAACTGCTTACAGGAGTAGTTGCTTGTTATGCTGGGGGTTAACAAGTTTCCACTTAATTATGATACCATATTAAGATAAAATAGTAATTTATAAATGAATTTAACGCCATATAATATAAAATACGGAAAAATTATAAACCCAAGAAGTTTAATCCAAAATCCGTAATTTTTTAATTTATTATTATAAACGAGTTGTATAATAGCAAATATAGCTACAAAAACATAATATACTATAGTAAGAATTTTATTATAAAATTCTTGACGATCAATTGATTGAAATTCATACCATACTCTTCTCTCTCCTGTATTAACAAATTTCTTTTTATTATCAATCTTTTGTTTTAATTGTTTGTTTTCTTTCAAAGTAATTGAATATAATTCTTTAATTCTTTGTAAAGCAATATAAGCAGCACTATATGCATCTGTAGTAGCAGAATTAGTTACTTTAATTTTGGCTAATTCTTGTTTATAATTATTTATTTGCTTATTAATTTGATTTTGAAATTCAGGGGTAAGAATATTTTTTTCATAATACTCAGAACCTTTAGCTGCATGAAAATATTTTGCTCGAGCAGCTTCACGATTATCTTCGCTTTTAATAGCAACATTTTTAGCTTTGGTCCAATTAGTTTTCAATTCATTAATTAACCTTTTTTGTTGACACTGTTCATCACATTCTAAAGATTTATTAACGTCTAAAATCATTTCTCTAAGTATATTAGGTGGTAAATGTGCATTCATCAAAGCAGCATCTAGTTGTTTAACAAATAATTCATTATTTAGTGCCAGTTGCTGTGCGGTTTGTGATGTAGTAAATTCTGTCATATTATATAATATGCATATTATATAATAAAATATTGTTCTAATTAATAGAATAATACATACCACCAGAATTTGGAGTAACTAGTGGTACATTTGCTTCATTAAGTGATGCAGGTTTAAGAACTGCTCCTCCAGTAAATCCTTCGTTTTTAGTTTTTTTTCCTGGATCTAATTTACAAATCATTTTCTTTTTATCAAATGTAAGCCCATCACCCACACAGCAAGCTGGTCCTAAACATTCTCCTTCTGCTAAAAGCTCAATATCTTTTTTCCATCTTGTTAAGTCGTCTACCCAAGCACCAGATACACCAATATCATCACCAGAATCATGGTGTCCTCCTCCAGTATCAGGATCGGCAACAAAATCGTATTCAGTAATAACCATATTATTTCTTTCACTTAAATCTAATAGAGTTGAAACAATATAATATCCTCCAATAGCAATAATAATAAATGCTAAACCACTTGTAGTCTTAGCTCCAATAAAATATCTTTGTCTTAAAAAGACAACAATGACTAAAAATACACAAGTATAAATAATATATCTAAATATTTTCAAATATATTCCATAATAGCCAGTGTAGTAGTTATTAATTTGTGTCATTCTAAGATTATTAATATTTTCATTTCTTTGTTCACGTAATCTCCGTCGAGTAGCTTTAAGTTGTGCGTCGACCATTTTCAACATTTCAGTTCGTGCTTGTAAATCAGCAGCTTGAGCATTATAATCGTCTTGGAGAACATGATTTAATGAATAAAGATTCTTAAATAAAGCAATTTTTTGTGCATTAATATTGTCAATTTGTGTTATTAATAACTGCTGTCTTTCAAAATTGCTATTAGGTGGTAAAGTATTTAACTCTGTATGTAATCTTTTTTGCACACTTTGTAAATTCTGAATTTGACTAAGAACATTACTATATTCGCTAGAACTCATATATATTATACTAGTAGATTTATTTTATTGAGTCTATAAAAATTTAAGATAAATATAATTCCAAAAATTATATAACACTGCAACAATAACAAGTAGAATGATTATTCTAGATACTATACTAGGGCTAGATTGCGAATAAGTTGTAAAGCTAAAAATAATTAAAAATATAACTAAAAATAAACCAATAATATATTTCATATAATTCATTCTTAATACTAATTCACTATCACGTGTACTTGCTTCAATTGATCGATTTAATGCATCACCCCCAATCAATATACCACTACCTGCATTACCTAATTTAACATTATTATAAAATTTACTATCAACATGTTCTAACTTTTTTAATTGTTCATTAATCTTTGTTTGGAGTGCTGTAACTTGGGTATTTAAAGTAGCATCGGCTCCGCTTAATTTATGTGTTTCAGTTAATAATTGTGTTCCTAAACTTAACAATTGTTTATTTAAATTCGCTAAATTTTGAAGTATTTTTGGATCAACATTTAATCTTTCACAAAAAGCAGTTTCTGTCATATCGCTACCTTTAGTAATTGCATTATATTCATCAGCACTTAATGCTCTTGGTGTCATTGTACAAGATGCATTACGTTTGTCCCATACATCTTTTGGATAAATGTGTCTAACTCCTTTAACATCAACCCATGATGCTTCACCACTATCAGAATTTTCAACATTAAAACCTGCTACACTGCATGCTTGACCTTTCGCCATATTAGATCCACCTAATAATTTGCTAAATTCATCACTAGTTATTTCAACTGGATCTTGTGAACAACTTACAGATCGGTTATTCCAAGCATCATTATCATATCCTTGTGCAAACCCAAATTCATTTACATGATAATAATTATTATTAAGTTTAACATTATGGTTAGCATATTTTTGTAATACAGGTTGACTATTATTAGCTGTAAGTTCTTTTGCCATTAATTGGTATTGAGTTGTATATTGTCCTAATAATTTGTTAAATTGAGCTTCAAGTTTGCCTAGATCACTATTATATTTAAGTGCATCTGGAACATCTATTTTAATAAATGTTGGAGGAGGTGGGAATGGCATATCACTTCTTCCGGCTAAAGCTCTATCCATAGGGACTTGCGAAACGCTACCTACAAAACCTTCTGAACCCCAAGGACCACTTGTTTGTCCTAATCCAAAATTTTTACTAGATTCTTCGTTAATCATTCTTTGTTTATTATGATTCCATAAACTAGCTTGTTCTGTGACATTACTTTTTTCATTTATACAAGACATGTTCTATACAATAGTAATAGAAAATGTTTCGAAATATCCATCCTAAAGTGATAAAAATATTTATTTAAATTTTTAACTTTTTGTAGCAAATTTATTTATTATAACTCCACTTGTAACTCTTAAAACTACTAATAATAATATTATATTACGAGTTATAAGCTCTCTATATAGAGTTTGTTGAATCTTAAGTTCCCCCTCAGCAGCTAATCCAGTATTCTTAAATTTATTTAAAGTGTTAGTAAGCTGTGTATTTTCTTTATTAAGTGTTGTAATAAGAAAATTATATTTTTCAATTTCTCGTTTTATAGATTCAGTACTACTAAATAGTTCTTGTTGTTCGGTAAAAATATTTGCTCTTATACTATTAATATTATCAATATTATTTGTGTAATTATTACTTTCACCAAGTTTATATTTAATAAAATTATTAGGTAATTGAGTTATTGCAGTATTAAACATTAAATATAATTGACTAAAAGATTCAGAATACTTTGACGGTTCATTGAAAGACATTATATATTTAAGTAGAACAAATTCTATAAAATTTTGTTTTAATTGCAGTTTTGCTAGAACGTTCTATTTCAAATAATTCATGTGGACGGATTCCTAAAACTTGTGATACTGGATCAAATCTAGATATTGTAGGAAATTCACTATCAGTTTCAATATTATATATATTTTTTACTTTATCTTTTTCATCATTAGATAACACTCTATGTTTAGGTACTAGATTATGATTTAATATATTAAATTTAAGTCTATCAATATTAATGATTGTTACAAATATGTTATCATGAGTATAAATAGATCTCTGTAATTTTTGTAATGTTTCATTAGGTTCATCTTTAATAATAATAATTAATTCATCATCTTTAGATAATACTTCTTCAATATTAAATAATGAGTCTACAATCTCATGAACATTTGTAGGTCTGATAGATTTGTCTAAATTAAAGTATTTAATATATATTTTTTTATTTGTTGATTCGTTTGTTACTAACATATCTAATAGATTATTAGATACTAATGAACTAATTTCATTAACACTAAATCCAGTGTAATTATCAATATTATAACCTCTAGATTTTAAAATTTCTAAAATATTATTACGTGATTTAAAAACTGATATAATATTACGGTTTTCACTCATTTTTATAAATAAGTAGAAATTTATTTAAATAAATTTCAATTTTATCTTGTATTAAATAATTTGTAATTAATGCGTACCTAACATATTTTGGGCTACATTAACATTAGCTATAGCACTAATTAAGTTAGTGTTAAATTTTTGATATGTATCTTGAGGCGACTCATTACCACTAAATATATTTATATTTTTTTCTTTCTCATATTGTTTTAATGGTACTTGTTGATAATACTCTATGTTTTTACTACTAATACATAGATTAATAATAATTATTAATAATAATATTATTAATAATAAATCCATAATTATATAATATATTTATATTAAATTACTAGGTATAGGTTATAATTCACCACCATATCATAACATGGGTTGAGTCCCACCTGGCCCTAACATGTGTTGAGTCCCACCTGGCCCTAACATGTGTTGAGTCCCACCTGGCCCTAAGTTATGTTGATGATGATTACTATCTTTATTAATAAATATAGTATGTATCGGTTGTAATTCGCCACCTGGTCCTAAGTTATGTTGATGATGATGATTACCATGTTTGTCAACAAATACAGTTTTAGAAGCAGATTTACTTCCAATCCATAATGCGGCAATAATGATTGCTAAAATAATAAACATTAATAAAATATTTGTTCTATTCATTATATTATTTGTAAAGAAAAATAATAATATTTATATTAAACTATAACTAAATGACTCAACATTTTTTTTATTAGATATTTTAGATACTTTAACTATATTTTTAGAAGTATTAGACTTACTATTAGATGATGGAGGTGGAGGATGTGGATGAGTTTGATATCTAATATTTAAGTTATTACGATATTTACGTTGTCTTTTTACATCATTATTTTTTTTATATAAATTATTTAAATCTCTATAATAATTTCTGTATGATGGTCCAGAACTATATTGATAATTGTATCTATGTCTAGGAGGATACCATGATGGTCCAGTAGGAGTTATCCAGTAAGATGGTCTAACTATAGTAGGATGAATTTTATGAACCGTATTTGTATGTCTATGAATAGGAAAAAATATTAGAAGTACAACAATTATTAATAAAATACTAATTAAAATAAATAAATTATCCATTATAATTTATTTAGATAATTTATTTAATATCTACTGTTTTTTCTTTAGCTTCTTCTTGCTCTTCACCTTCTTCTTCTATAATGTCAGTTAGTAATTGTAAATTTTCTGCTTCTAAATCATCTGGTGTTTCTGGATCATCAATTGCAGTTGTAACAATTTTTTCTTGTTCGGGACTTTTAGACATTTTTAAATCGGGTTCTGGTTGAGATAGAGGTTCAGGTTCTTTTTTACTGAGAGGATTTATTGAAACTGATTTTGTACCAATTAAAGGTACAGTATTAATATCAGGAATACCATCATCATCTAATTTATCAGGTTTAAAACTAGCAGCTTCACCAATTGTAAGTTTTGGGCTACTTACTTTTTCTAATGCATCTAATAGTTCTGCCTCATCTAATTCTTCTTGTTCTGCCTCTTTTTCAAGTTTTTTTACATCTATTATATTCTCTGAAATAGCTTTATCTAGTAATTTATCTGACTGTTCTTGTGTCTCTTTAACTGAGAGTGAAATAGTAGGTTTTTCTTTAACTGTAGTTTTTTTAAGACTAGTTTGTGATTTAATAATAGCTTGTGGATCAATATCATCAAAATCTCTAATTTCACTAGAAGGATTCATACTAGATAACTGATCTATATTTTGATCAGTTATAATTCTCATATTAATATTAAGTGTAGCTAATTCTTGTATTAACAATTTAAAAGCATAAGGAATTCGAACTAGACTAAAGTTTCTACCATATTTAGTAATTCTGTCAATTTTTTGAGAATCAGCAATTTCACCAACAAACTTAACAGGACCATCCGCAAATGAACTAATAAATAGATTTAAACTATTATTATATATAGCGGTCATTCCAGTTAGATTACAAACAGCCATTAAATATTCATCACCTCTAACAAGCATTGATTCTTTTAAGAAATATGCTAAGCCATGAGCAACAATTGCATCTCTTTCTTGTTCTCCAACACGAAGACCACCATCATTAGCTCTACCTTGAACTGTTTGTCTAGTTAAAACTGTTCTAGGACCTTTAGCTCTATAATTAATTTTATCTTTTACAATATGTTTTAATCTCATATAATATGTTGGACCTATAAATATATTCATTCTCATTTGCTCACCTGTTTCGCCATTATATAATATTTCATTTGCAGATGAATTAAACCCCGCATTAGATAATAATTTGCCAAAAGCTGAATATTTAGAACCAGTATTATTAAATGCTGTACACTCTGCAAATGTACCATATTCTGCACTCGCTTTGCCCATAACAGTTTCTAATAATTGACCAATAGTCATACGACTAGGAAGAGCATGTGGATTAATAATAATATCAGGTCTTATACCATATTCAGTGAATGGCATATTTCTCTCATCTATAACTAAACCAATAGTACCTTTTTGACCACATCTACTACAAAACTTATCTCCAATTGCAGGAATCCTCTCATCTCTAACTCTTATCTTTGCAAGTCTAAAACCTTCTTCGCCTTCAGTAATATAAGTTTTGTCAACAAATCCCATTTGACCTTTCTTAGGAAATACTGATGCATCTAGAGAAACATCTGGATTAGAAATATTAGTAAGCACTTTACCAATCATTACTTTTTTCTCATCAATTATAGTATTAGTTTTAATTAAACCATCTTCGTCTAAATCAGAGTAATCATAACCAGGTTTTAATCCAATAACATTGGTTTTTTCAATATTAACAAATCTAGAATCTATCTGTGAATTACCAACTTTAGAGCTATCCTCACGTGCTTCATATGTATTATAATAGGTATTTCTAAATAATCCTCTGTCAATAGATGCTTTATTAAAAAGAATAGAGTCTTCAACATTATAACCACCATAACAAGCAATAGCTACAATAACATTTATACCATAAGGATGTTCTTCATTATTGATATATTTTAAATATCTACTTTTAATTAATGGTATTTGACCATAAGTAAGTACTAAAGAAGTTTTATCAAATCTAGAATTATAATTTGTATGATAGAGTGAAACAGCCTGTTTACTCTGTCCACAAGAGAATAGATCACGAGGTAAAGGATTATTTTCAGGAAATACAATTTGATTACCCATAACACCTAATATAAGAGATGGATGTATTTCCATATGAGTGTATGGGCGTTTACCTAAATCATTTTTATTTATACAAATTAAAGCAGATTCTTCTTCGGCAGTATCAATATATTCAATTACTGCTGATAATTTACTAAATTCTTCGCTAGTTGCACTAGGATATAAATCTTTATAATTAATATATGTTGTACAATCATTAACATTAAATTGTTCAACCTTTTTATTAAAACCACTAATTAAATCATTCCAAGAAAATTTATTAGAATTTATAATTTCTAGTATTTTTTCATTTACAATACTTGGCATACCATTATTAATATAATAGACAGGATGACACATACGACCTGAATCTGTAAAAATATTAATAGTTTGTAATTTAATATTCCAACTTATGCTGGTGTAAATAGGAATAATGGCATTTCTTCTACTAAAAATTAATTTATTGTATGTATCAACTGGATCAACAACAATACCAATCCAAGATCCATTTACAAATATTTTAGTTTTATCTCCTAGATAAGCAAAAGTGCATTCATTAAGTAATTCAATAGATGTATTAAGTTGTATCCATTTTGTAATTCCATATGATGAACAATTTTTTGTTATTTTAGAGAGAATACTCATATGTTTGTGAAGACCAATATTCCCACCATCTGGTGTATCAACAGGATCAACAATACCCCATTGTGATGAATGTAATAAGCGTGGACCTACAACTTTTGCACTAGAATCTAGAGGTAAATTAATTTTTCTCATTATAGAGAGATATGAATTAAATGATAAACGATTAACATCTTGAACAACACCTAATCTTTTAGTATGAGTTTCTGATCCCCAATTTCCTTTAAATGCTTTTTTAAAACCTTCTTCGACAATTCTACTACTAAAAAAATCAGTATAATTGTTTTTAATTAAACTTTCAAAATTTTCTTGATAAATACCTTCTTTATAATAAAATTCTTTATCTATTTTTAAAAATATATTTCTTTGTTGTAGAGTATAGTATTCTCTAAATAGATCATATAATAAAGTACCAGGAACTTCAACTCTTTTGTATTTAAATGAATCACGATCAGTAGGTTTATTAATACCTATAAAAACTTTAAGTAATTCTAAAACCATATATCCTATAAATGTTGCTTTATTACGGAAATTTAATTCGCCAATATTAGGTAATAAATAATTCATTAGAATTTCCATAACATGTTCGCGACTTTTACCTTTAGTAAAGGTACCAATATATTTAATTGCAATTTCTTGTGTAAAAATAGTTCCAGCATCATGAATAGAAGGAATAAATAAATCAATAAATTCTTTATTTTTTTCCATATTTAATAGACAGCAGTTAATAATATCTTTATCAGATATAACACCTAATGCGCGCATTACAATAAATAATGGTATAGGTTTTCTTACATTTGGAATATTAACTACAATTTGATTATTACTATATTTTTCAGTAGGTGCAACAATTCTAATAGAAAAAGTACGTATAGGCTTAGATGCATCCTCTGAAACAGATCTAATTTCCGCAGAATGACTATATATTTCATTTACTTTATCTTTAATATATAACATATTATCAGCAAACTTCTCTTGAGAAATAATAGTTTTTTCTTTACCATCAATAATAAAATACCCTCCAAGATCATTTTTACACTCTCCCATAGTAAATCTTACTTCTCTGTCAAACCCATTTAAAATACATAATTTAGACCTAAGCATAATAGGAAATCTACCAAGAAAAATTTTATATAATGATACTTGAGTAGTTACAGGAACACCATCACTATTTGCAGTAATAATTTCAATATCAACATCATAATGTATCGAAATACCATATGTAAAATTTCTTAAACGAGCTTCATTGGGATACATATAATGTTCATTATTTTCATCAAAAATAATGGGTTTACCAAAATAAATCTTTTCTCCAGTTTTTCCACCTAAATACAAATTCATTTGATATTTATATTCTTTTGTTTCAGGATCTTGTTGTTTAATAAATCTAATTGGATTTTTCTCTCTAAAAATTTGATGAATTCCTTTATCCATAAAATCATTATATGATTCAATATGATGATTAATTAGTGCTGTTGGATTATCTTCAAAATATTTATCTAATAATTTCCAAGCAGTTTCTTGATTCATTAGTTATATTATATTCTTATATTTTTAAGTATATAATATAAACATCATATCTATAATGATTTATTTAATTAGTGTCTTGATGATGAACATGTCCAACATGTTTTGATTCAGTACTATTATTATTTACAGCCATAATCATTCCACCAAGAAGAACAGCTATAAGTAAAAATGGTATAACAAGAATAAACCAGGCTAGTTTAGTTAAACCTTTTTTGCATAAGAAATTTAATAACCATGCCCAAAATAACATATAAATTACTTTAAAAACTAAAACAACAGTTTTGTGTGACATTGTACATTTGTGTGAACCAATACATAATTCATTATGATTAGGATTTAATAAGTTCTGAATAACAACAATAATAACAGATACAACAGAAATACCTAAATATACTTTGGCTGGTGTGCAATAATCTGCAAATGTTTTTGGAAATTTCATTATATAATTATATAAAGAAATTAAAAATTATATCTGCTGTTGATCTTGATCCCAAGGCACTGGAGAAGGTAGAGGGCGTTCGCCTTGATATTGTCTCCAAAGATTTTCTGCACCTCCTAAAGTACTTCTATAAGTATTTACTAATGGTTGAGGCCAAGGAAAAGTACTTGCAGAACTAGCAACACCCCCAGATCCACTACCACCATTGCCATTGCATTTGGCGCCACCATTTTGGCGATAACGTCTACGTCCTCCAACTAAACCTTGATTATCTCTAAATGGATGCTGAGGAGATGGAGAAACCATTCCGGGATAAGGAGGTGTACCACCTACCCCAATAGGAGTACCTAATTTAAAAAAATTTCCTCCAGTAGCTCCATTCCACTGTTTTCCTGCAAATGGACAAGCACCTTTACCATAACCACCTTTTTGTACACGTCTAGTCTTTTTATTATGTTTTCTAGAATGTTTACCTCTAGTTTTGCGTCTGTGTACTCTTGTGTGATGCTTTCTCATTTTTGGGTGTTTTTTATGACTTTTTCTATATCCCATTATATATTATTATAAGAAATTAATCTAAATCAACGTGAGTTAACATATGTCGTCTACAACAATATTTATTTAATTCTAATTTATCTAAAACGTCCCCTTCAGGTGTTTTTTGAATATTATCTTGTGTCAAATAAATAACTTTATCTACTTCCATATCTTTTTCTGCTTTAATTTTACGTACCTCTTCTTGATAGTATCGATATTTATCAGCTAATACTTCACCACAAGTAAAACATTTTACTGGAATAATCATATTTATTAATATTAAATATAATATTATTAAATCAATTTTTTTTTAAACTAAATTATTTTGGACATTTTTCACTACCATCAAAACATTCACCATTATGTTTCCAAAATTTTACATTTATATGTTTGCCATTTTTAGTTAAATATGTTGGACCTTGTCTACCTCCAGGAACACAATCTTTATTATTTATTAATATACAACAATCTGGTATATGACATCCACGTTTTCCTAAATTTTTACAATGTTTTCTTAAAACATGTGGTTGGGATTGATGTTTTTTACAAAAAGTTTTTTCAATACTATCATTTGCATTTTCAAATGTATCTATTTGCACCATTCTTTTTGGTTCATTATTATGATAATATGGTGGAACATCTTTAAATTTATCATTAAAAATAGAAAATATTGCTAATGTCCCAATTAATAAAATAGCTACTAGTATAATATAAATAAAATTTTTTATTAAAAATTCCATTACTATATAATAGCTAAATATATAATTTGTTACATTAATTCATACCCATTTGTTACTTTTTTACTTTTAAGTCGTTTATTATTTTTATGTATGTCATTATGACAATCTTCACATATATTTATTAAATTAGCTGAATGATCTTTATGAAAATTAGTATCATTTGTATTGATAAACCCATTTACTGCATTTTTTTGATAATCTAAATGATGTATTTCTGTCGCCATTTTTTTTTTACATTTTTCACAAAGACCTCCTTTAATTTTATTACTATTATATTTACTTGTCGATTGGTTAAGTATATTTTTATAAACTTTATTATATTTCATGCGTAAATCATGAGCTCTTACTAAAAAATTATCATCTAAATCAAGAGATTTACAAACTTCTAATCCATACATACTTTCACCTGCACCTAACTTTAACTTTCTATCATAAACTAATTTATTTGTCGATTTATCATATATTACTGACATATGATACATTTTCATTTTATCTAAATTTTTTACTTCTTCATAATTAACAATTTCATGAAAATGTGTAGCAAATAAAAATGTACATTCTCTCTTATGTAATACTTCTAGACCAGTAACAAATATACTTAATGCTGAATCACTTTCAGTCCCTGAACATAATTCATCTCCTAAAATTAAACTATTTGTATCAGCCAACTGTAAAATCGTTCTAAGTTCAATCATTTCTACTGCGAAAGTTGATAAGCCTTTAAAAATATTATCATGTCCTAATATTCTAGTAAATAATGTATTATATGGAAAAAATATAAAACTATCTGCTGGTACATATAATCCAGCTTGTGCCATAATAATTGCAATACCAATTGCTTTAATAAAACTAGTTTTACCAACTGCATTTGTACCATATAGTAAAATTCCATTTGTTTCATCAGATAAATCTAAACTATTTGTTACATAAATTTCTTTTGTATTAATATGCTCAATAAGAGCATGTCTTAGCCCTGTAAAATTCACATATGATTTGTTAGACTCTTTAACAATCGGTTTTTTGTAATTAAACTCTTTCGCTAAGTAACATTTACTTTGTAAAATATCTAATTGAATTACAAAGCTAATAATATAATTAAGATTAATATTAGAAAAACTATCGATAAATTTATAATAATATAATTCTAATGCAGAAATAAGATCATTTTTTGCTGTATTAATTAATGTACACATTTTACGAATTTGCTGATTTGTAATTATCATTGTACTTTGATTACCTGTAGTCGCACAATAATCAATATCACTAATATTAAACTGAAATTCCTGTTCACTATTAGAAAAATTAGAATAATATCGTAGAGTAATTTCACTATTTTTTTTTATATCTTCTTCAAGTGCTTTCTTTAAAAACGTAATACGTCGTTTGGTAGCTTGTAATGTTGCATCATTTTTTGCTGTTTCATGAATTTTAACAAATTCTGTAGTTTTTGCATTTTTTTCATTTTGTTTAATTAAATTAGATAAATACTCTCTAATTGCTTCTAACTGTTTACCACTCTCTAATGATAACTTATAATATTTATCAATTTGATTATCTAGTTTTAAATTAATGTATAAAATCTTTTGGATATCAATATTACCTAATCTCTCTTGCGATACATCATCTATAAATTTTGCTCTATCAATATCAAATGTTGAATCTATAAGACTATTTATCTCTCTCGATATGGTTTCTATATTATTAAATTTTTTAACATCAGTATTATTTTCAAAATAGTCTACTAATTTTTTGTCTTTTTTACAAACTTTATAGAGAGAAATAATTGTCTTAATATTTTCATTTAATTGACAAAAATCTTTCGGTGTAATTTTCTTCATAATTAATTTTCTTCTTAGTTTTTCAATATCTTTCATATTAGATAAGTTGTTTCTATAGTGTAACCAATCGGTTGTTAGTAAATGTTCAGTAATATTATATGATGTATTTAAATATTCAATATTAGTAGTAGGATTAAGTAAATTATAGGTAAACTCACGTTTACCCATAGGTGTTAAACAATTATTAAGTAAATTACTTACACATCCATATTTACCATTATGTCTATTATCAGAAATCATATTTAATTGTTTAAGCGAATGATTGGCTAATACTAAACGATCTGTATAATTCTCAAAAAGTGGCTCAGATATTTTATTAACTAAATTAGGATTATGTTGAAATATAAAATTTAATAAATATATATAAGATTGAACTGCTATACAGTATTGTTGTAATCGATTTAATATATTTTCACTATTACTATTTGGATAAAAACGATCTATAACTTCTTTTTGATATATCTGTTTTTCAGCATTTTTAATCTGCTTATTTAAATTTTTATCATCTAAATCTATTTTATGAATTTTATTAGAATTAATTTGTGTAAAATTAATTATATCATTAACAATATTAACATCTAAATTGGAAATAATAATACACTCATTTGGATTATAAATTGATATATATCGTTCTAGTTCATCATATGTAGCTGGATTATGTTTATACGGTTTTGTAAACTCAAAAATAGAAGATTTACCTGTAAAAATATCTATATTAGAAATTCCAATTGTAATTTCATCTATTTTTGTTAATATATTTTTACTAATATGAATCCAAATACAAGTTATATTATTTGAAAGTTCGCGTGTTTCATTTGAAAAATATGTTCCTGGAGAGAAAATACTAGATAGACTTCTTGTAGTATTTTTACTATTTGTGTCTTGTGTATATACTGGAATAGTGTATCCATTTTCCTGCATTTTTCTAACATATTTTTCTAATTGTGGTAATCCAAATCCTGCCATAACCACTTTAGCTTTCCCTACACAAAGATTTTTACGACTAACTGTCATTTCATTAATTTCAGCAAATATAACAATATCACTTCCATATATTTTATCATCTTTATCAAGTAGACCATATGCTTCGAAAAAAGAACCTACTTGCATTAAAACTAAGGTTTTCTCTCCATACTCTTTTTTATATTTATCAGTTAAGTCAAGATATTCTTTAACAATTGTCATTAATTTAATACGGTAATATCGTTTTAAATTAATTTTTAAAATATCTAGATTACTTACATGCTCCCCAGCGTTTCTCATTTCTTGCAGCATTATTACAATTACCAAGTGCTTTTTCCTCTCCTTCTGGTCCTATACCCCATCTCTGTGTTGGTTTATCTCCGCAAAATGCCCAAACCGTTCCTTGATATGGTTTGCAAACTGGATAAACTACTGGAGGCGGCGGTGGTGGCGGAGGCTCTTTTACAATAGTATTAGGTAATGTATATCCTCTAGATACAACTTTACGTTTTAAAGTTGGACTAGTCCAATATGATGTTACTAATTCACAATTAGATATATCACTTACACCGCAATTGTGATAATTCTTTCCTTTTTCACTTTCTAGTAAATCAAAATAGTTCATTATTCCACTTTTTACGTTTTTTGGATAATATTTTTTGAATGTGCTTTTGCAAGATTCTAATGAATCAACTGAGGCACTGGAATTTGGTGTTTGACTAGTAATTTTACACTGTAGCCCTTCTGGAGTTCCCTTCCAGGCTAGTGGAGGTGGAGGTAGATGAATTGCTTCAGAATGGTATATATTATCTTTTAATTCATTAGAATTAATGTCTGTCATTTCTTCAACATATAATTTATTATTTGATGCATATATAGAGCAGAAAATAATTACCGCTACTAATAGTAAAATACAAGACAAATTAGTAGAATTTTTAATTTTTTTAAACATAATTTTATATAATATTATATAAAATTATTATAGATAATATTATCTTTTATATTTTTTAGGTTTACGACTATGTTTTTTACTTTTATTACTATGTTTTTTATATTTTTTACCGCCTGTAGTACGATTTTTTCTACCTCCAAATTGTGATAATACTAATGGTCTAAAGTGTGGTAATTGGCAAGTAGGGGATGGTACAGTATTTGGTGGAGCAGGATTTGGTGGACCAGGCCAATAAGAACTAGGTGTGGGATTATTTGGTACGAGACATCTATTACCACCCCTTTGATATCTTCTAGTTTTTTTACCACCCCGAGAAGTATTACATGCTGTTCTCTCTAAACTTTTATAAATATTTGGATTGCAATTATCTAATTGTATTTCTGATTTATATGACATATATATATATAAATCATATAATTATAATATTTATCTTCTTGATTTGCGACCGCCACGGCGTGATTTACGACCTCCATACATTGTTGTTTTTGTTTTGCAATGACCAGCGCCCCGACGAGATTTGCGACCACCCCGACGAGATTTGCGACCGCCAGTACCAAAAAAGGTATGTAAAATATTTATTTTACCACAACCAGGATTACATTTAACTGGTACTACTGGTTTTTCTTCCATATTATGTAAAGGTTTTTGGTCTTGAGGGGCATCTTGTGCAGGTTTTTCATTTAAAGCAGCAGCTACAGTGTCTACACCACCTCGACGGGATTTACGTCCACCACGGCGGCGTGATTTTCTGCCACCACTAGTAGGTTTTCCTAAATTTAAATCATTAAAAAATGGTCCAGGACGCTCAGTTCCGCATGAAGGAAACATCCGTGCAGCAACCTTTGGATTACCACCAAATGGACAAGGAGTTAAAGAATTTGCAGGAACAGGAGAATTAGTCATTTATATATTATATAAATAAAATATAAATATTAGATTATCTATCTTCTACGGCGGTGTGATTTTTTGTGTGCGCGTCTGTAAGTTTTGCAGCGAAGAGTTTTGCGTCTGCAGTATTTAGGACACGCTTTACGCTTGCCTGCTGAGAGTTGGCGGAGGCGACGGCGGAGTGAATTGTGGCGGGGTGAGTGGTGGCTGCGTGAGTGGCGATGATGCTTGACGCCACCGCGGCGTGATTTACGAGAGTGACGGCGTGATTTACGAGAGTGACGGCGTGATTTACGAGAGTGACGGCGTGATTTGCGGCCACCGCGGCGTGATTTGCGGCCACCACGGCGTGATTTGCGGCCACCACGGCGTGATTTGCGGCCACCACGGCGTGATTTGCGGCTACCACCACGGCGTGATTTGCGGCTACCACCACGGCGACGACGTCCACCTACTTTGGCGCCGTGGTGTTCTTCTTCATCAAGTGTCATATGTTCAAGAAGTTCGGTCATTATATATTATTGTAATAAAAAAAAATATATATATAATGAAAGATAATTAACTAATTATTCTGCTAAATAATTATGGACTATAGATTTTTTATTAGTATTTCTAATATCTCCACTTAAAAGTGCTTGTTCATACAATTTTTTTATAATATCGGGAGGAGCATTACTTCCACTTTTTAAAAGATTATGTCTTTTAAGATAATTTTTCATATCATTTAATTTAACTTCTTTTAAACGTGTATGTTCATTACTTATATTTTTTCTAGTAGAAACATTTTTTATTAAAACACTAACAATCTTATGTTTTTTTCCTAAATTATATTTGAAAGTAACATTTTTTTTATTAGGATTTTTTATCTTAGAAGTATTAGACGATAAAAATTCGTCTTTTTTTACTGTAGAATTATGATATTGTCTAAATGTAGGTAAAGAACCATTTTTAAGACACCCATACTCTGGTTTACTATTTAAAGTATCTTGTGATTCAATAGGAAAATCTTGTAAATTTTTACGCTTGATAGTAGTATTTTTTTTATTGGACAATGTTTTTAAAAAATTAATAGATTGTAAAAAATCATCATCATCATCATTTTTAGAAATATTTTTTTTTGAATTATTTGAATTAGATTCAACTGTTATTGGAATATTATTAATTGTATTTTCTTTATTAATCACTTCTTGTTTAGTATCATAATTATTAGTATTAGTAGTATTATTAGTGGTATTAGGGTCATCAATTTCATTAGTAGTATCAATATCATCAGATACATCAGAATTTGTTTTAGCTAAATTAGTAAATTTTTGTGATCTGTGATTTTTTATACGAGCAAGCAAATCTTTTTTTAAAACATTTGATTTAATAGGTGTATTAGGTTTATTTTTCAATGTTTTATTTTGATTACCAGATAGTTTAAATAATTCTGGATTAATTTTAATAGGTTTAATATTAGACATTAAATTATATAAGGATTTATTTAGTTAGTGATTTCACGCATTTTAATTATATAAATGTCCTAGAACATCTAATGAATTATCATGTTGCATTCCATGTTTAATAAATAATTTTAAGCCATCATCTAAATCTTGTTTATTTATAATAGTTTTTTGATCATCAGATAAAGAAAAAACTCGTCTAGCATGAGCAATTTTAGTTTTTGATAAAAATAATTCTACATCTCTACCATAATGTTTAAAATATTTAATATTTATTTTAAAGAAATTTTCATCTAAAGAATTGTTAAGTTGCCAATTTATTTCTTGTACTTTTTTACAAAAAATTTTAAATAAATCTTCATATGAATATTTATCAGTTTTAAAAACCCAAGGAAATCTAGAGCGAAGACCAGGATTAAAACTAAAAAAACAGTTATTTAATTCTTCTTCATAACCAGCAATAATAACCATAAGATTATCTTTATGATTACTTAAAGATTCACATATAGTATCAAGACATTCTTTTGCAAAAGAATCACGTTTTTCTTGATTACCTAATGAATAAGCTTCATCAATAAATAATACTCCGCCCAAAGAATTTTCTATAACTTTAGCAGTCTTAATAGCGGTTTGTCCAAGATAACCAGCAATTAAATCAGATCGCACAACTTTTGTAAATGTTCCTTTGGTTAATATGCCAAGTTTACTAAATATTTCTCCTATAATTTTTGCTACTTCAGTTTTACCAGTACCAGGTGGTCCGCATAATACTGTGTGCAGATATTCCATATTATTAACTCTATGAAAATTTTGTATATAAAATAATATTTGATTTAGAATATCATTTTTCAATTCTTGCATTCCAATTAGATTATCTAAGTTAATAAGTGGTTTATATATTTTTTTTAATAAATTTAATTTGGTATTTTCTTCAATATTAGAAATATTACAATAATTATCGCATATTGATATAAGATCTTTAATAGAATTAATACTAGTTGTAATATTGTAGGGAATTTTTGTAATTATTAATTCTTTCGGTCTTAAATATAATATTGCTTGGTTAATATAGGGATCTGATTGTGTAATATAAAAATTGTTATCATATAGCATTAGTAAATTAGAGACTTCTTGTTTAGATAATTTACGATTAGTAATATTTAAAATATTATTTTTTAATGTAGAGCGATTTTTAATAGTATCTAATTGTTTTATAATACTGGTCATTATAATAGTATATAGTAATTATTATTTATTTTCATTTTTAAATAGATAATTTAAAGATAAATTGAAATATTAATTAAATTATAATGATAAGCAGAATGGAAGATTCTGAAAACATGAATAAAATATTAGGTTCTGATTTTCCGTGGACTCTTATCAATTCATATTTTTCAAAAGAACATTTACAGCAATTAGTAAGACATCAATTAGAATCATATAATGATTTTATAGAACGTCAAATTGGAAATACAATTAATATGTTTAATCCAGTTATTATTACATCAGAACATGATTATGATAAAGCTAGTGATAAATATAGATTAGAAATAAGTATTACATTTGATAATTTTGGATTACATCGTCCACAAATTCATGAGAATAATGGGGCAACAAAGTTAATGTTTCCACAAGAAGCTAGATTAAGAAATTTTACATATGCATCAAACATGACAGTTACAATGAATATTAAATATACAATTAGAAATGGAGAAAAACTGAATGATATTCATACACTTTACAAAAGCTTACCAAATATTCATATTGGTAAAATTCCAATTATGTTACGATCAAATGTTTGTGTTCTGACACACTATAAACATGTAACTAGTGAAATTAGTGGTGAATGTAAGATGGATCCAGGAGGATATTTTATAATTAATGGCTCAGAGAAAACTTGTCTTGGACAAGAACGTGCAGCAGAAAATACAATTTATTGTTTTGATATTAGTAAAAATAATAGTAAATGGAGTTATATAGCAGAGATTAAATCTGTACCAGATTGGAAATCGATTTCACCAAAGCAAATTTCAATTATGGTTTCTCAAAAAAATAATGGATATGGTTATAGTATTCATATTCAAATTCCAAGAATCAAGCAACCAATTCCACTATTTGTGTTATTTCGTGCTCTAGGTGTAATTTCAGATAAAGATATATGTGAAAAAATTGTTTTAGATATTGATGAAAAAAATAATCAAACATATATTGATCAATTAAAAGCTTCAATTGTAGATGGAAATATATATATGACACAAGATTCTGCGCAAAAATATATCACATCTCAAGTAATTTATACACCACTTAATATGGATAAAGAGACTGGTCAGTTAAAAAAACATCAATTTGCAGTAGAAGTATTAAATAATGATCTATTTCCACATTGTCGTACTAAAGAAGAAAAGTTATATTTCTTAGGATATATGACATTAAGATTATTAAATTGTGTAAATGGTTTAACACCATGTGATGATAGAGATTCTTATGTAAATAAAAGAATTGATTTAACTGGCGTACTACTAAATAATCTTTTTAGAAACTACTTTAATAAATTAGTAAAAGATATGCAAAAACAAATTATTAGAGAAATCAATAATGGATCTTGGAAATCAAATGAAGATTATGAAAGTATTATTACATTAACAAATATTTATAAAATTGTTAAATCAACTACAATTGAAAATGGGTTTAAGAGAGCATTAGCAACTGGTGATTTTGGTATAAAACAAATTAATAGCAATAAAGTAGGTGTTGCTCAAGTATTAAATCGATTAACATATCTTTCAAGTTTAAGTCATTTACGACGAGTGAATACACCAATTGATAAAAGTGGAAAGCTAATTCCACCTCGCAAATTACATAATTCAACTTGGGGTTATCTATGTCCTGCGGAGACTCCAGAGGGTGGATCAATTGGTGTTGTAAAGAATTTAAGTTATTTAACAACAGTTACTATTGAATCAGATAGTCAACCTATTAGGGAATATATTTTAGAAAATATAACAAAATTTAGTGCAGAAAAAAATCTATATAATTTTGTTAAAGTATTCTTAAATGGTGCGTGGGTTGGAATTACAGGTAATCCATTAGAACTATACAATTCACTAAAAGATAAAAAGGCAAAAGGTTTAATAAATATTTATACTAGTATAGTATTTAATTATAAAAATAAAGAAATTATTATTTGTAATGATGCTGGTAGATTAGTGAGACCATTATTAAAAGTAAAAAATAATAATATATTACTAACAAAAGATATTATAGATAATGTAAAATGCGGGGAATTAGATTGGATTGATTTACTTACTGATTGTAAAATAGATAATGCAGTTATTGAATATATTGATCCACGAGAGCAAAATAGTAGTTTAGTAGCTATGACAGTAAAAGATTTATATAAACGAGATAGTAATTTTAGATATAACTATACACATTGTGAAATTCATCCTAGTACATTATTAGGAATTCTAGCTTCTTGTATTCCATTTCCAGAACATAATCAAGCGCCAAGATTAACTTATCAATGTGCGATGGGTAAACAGGCAATGGGTATTTATGTTACCAACTTTAATAATAGAATGGATAAAACTGCTTATGTTCATACATATGGAATGAGACCTTTAGTTGATACTCGTGTTATGAATTTACTAAATTTACATAAAATTCCATCAGGAGCTCAAGTCATAGTTGCTATTATGACACATACAGGATATAATCAAGAAGATAGTATCTTAGTAAATAAGGGTTCAATTGAAAGAGGATTATTTCAAGCTACAATTTATCATACAGAGAAAGATGAAGATAAAAAAATTCATGGTGATAAAGAAGTAAGATGTAAACCAGATCCAACAAAAACAAAATGTATGAAATTTGGTAATTATGATAAAGTAAACAATAATGGTGTTATTCCTGAGAATACTAAAGTAGATGATCGTGATATAGTAATTGCTAAAATTCTACCTATTAAAGAAAATCGTAATAATCATACAAAAGTTATTAAATATGAAGATCAGAGTAGAATCTATAGAACACGTGAAGAAACATATATTGATAAAAATTATATTGAAAGAAATGGTGATGGTTATAATTTTGCAAAAGTAAGACTTAGAACATTACGTCAACCAGTAATTGGTGATAAATTTTCATCACGACATGGACAAAAAGGTACAATTGGTACTATTATTCCTGAAGAAAATATGCCTTTTAATGATGATGGTATTCGTCCTGATATTATTATTAATCCACATGCAATTCCTAGTCGTATGACAATTGGACAACTTAAAGAAACATTATTAGGTAAAGTTTTATTAGAGTTAGGATTATTTGGAGATGGTACAAGTTTTGGTGAATTTAATGTTAAAGATATTTGTAAAGAATTACAAAATATTGGATATGAATCAAAAGGTAATGAAATATTATATGATGGATTATCAGGTGATCAAATGAGAACAAGTGTATTTATTGGTCCAGCATTTTATCAAAGATTAAAACATATGGTAAATGATAAACAGCATAGTAGAAGTATCGGTCCAATGGTAAATTTAACAAGACAACCAGCAGAAGGTCGTTCTCGTGATGGTGGTTTACGTTATGGTGAAATGGAGAAAGATGCAATGGTTGCTCATGGGGCATCTCAATTTAATAAAGAGAGATTACTAAGCGCATCTGATGAATTCAAAACCCAAGTATGTAAAAAATGTGGTCTTATTGCTGCATATAATAATAAAGAACATATTCATGTATGTAAAACTTGTGGTAATACTACGGAGTTTAGTAATGTATACTTACCATATGCTTGTAAATTATTATTTCAAGAATTAATTACTATGAATATTGCTCCAAGAATTTTAACAGAAAATTAGTTATAATTTATTAATTAAATATTTTATTTATCATTTTTTTTTATTTATCATTTTTTTTTATTTATCTATACTAAATATATAATGTCGTTTAATGGTCAATTAGCTTTTACTTATCCATACAGTAAATTATTAGGAGGTCGTCCTTGTGGAATAACGCCAACTCCGCAAATTTGGGTAACTTATGGTGCTAATCGAAATAATCCAGTTTATAAAAATGCACCACGTGAAAATTGTAATTATGGTTTAGACAATCCTCAATATCGTTCTTGTACTCCACATCTAAGATTTAAGGATGGAGATAATGATTTAGTAATGTCTAGAGTATTTTTAAAACAGGCTAATAATAAAAAATTATATGTTGATGATAACAATGTATTAGTAACTCCTACAAATGTTGGTTTACAAGCTCAAGTTCCAGGAGGTGAATTTGAAATGAATGTTGGAGGACAAACCCCATTTAGAGCTTTAATGAATGCAGGAGATCCAGCACTTAGTGTTAATAAATATGCAGGTACATCAAAAGGATGGGCTAATTCACTTAATAGTGGTGAAACCCCTGACCTTATATATGTAAATCCACCAAATCAAGTAACATCAACTAGAAGAGCTTCTAATGCTAGTGCTCTTAGAATGAGTGGTTATTTGCCACAAGCAAATGCATATGGAGCAGCGCCTGGCGGTGGTGGTCAAGCAGCTTTATGGTCAGGTAATCAAAAATGGGTATATGATGGTTCAGATTATATTACTTTTAAGAAATTACAGGCTAAAAATAGAAATTTCAATGATATATCTTGGGGTGGTGATCGCAATAATGCATCACAAACTGCATTATCACGTGTTAGACGCTAAAAATAATAATTATTTAAAATATTAATTATTATTTTTTTTTATGTAAGATTCTAAATAAAATATAGAGAGCTAATATTGCTAAAGATATTTGTAATATTACACGAAGTTTTTTATTACAATCATCCATGCGTTCTTGATTATCTAATAATGCTTTACTATTTTGAAATCCTTCTTTTACACACCCATTACAAGTTCCATTTTGAAATGTAAGTGCAGCACAACCTCGACGACTACTCCCACTAATAGGATTAGTACCGCCTTTCCATAAGCATGGTTCAACATTTTTAATATCGGTAAATGTTAAATGAGCAGTTCCTGTACTTACATTATTTTTATTATCTCTAACTGGTAATGTAACAGAGGCACAAGATGGATCTGTTCCTTCCATAAATGCTTGGAAAATTTGTAATGGATTTATATTAGCAGTACTAGACATAACACCTGGAACTATACCTACAATTTCTCCAAAATCAGTACCTAAAGCACCAGAAATAAATGGTATATCTCCGCTAGGAATATTATCAACAAAAATAGATCTAGTAACATCTTCACCAGTAGTGACATCTTTACAAGTAGCTCCTGTTTTTAAAAAATATCGGTCACCAAGTGGATCATTTTCACCAGGACCCCTTTGTGCACCTCCAGATGCAATTAAGGTCTCCATATATTTGACCAAACCAACGATATCATTACCAAGAGCACCTAAATTTCCATCTGCTGACATACCCATTTCTTGAGGTGCTAAAATCCATTTCCAGTATTCATAATTTGGACCTAATAATTCGGTTTCTACTTTATCTAAATCTTTTACAACATCTTTAAAAAAGTTAGACATATACTTATAAAATATAAATATTTTATTTAATCAGTTCTACGTATACCAGTATAAGCATTTGATTGTATTTGTGGAAGAGGATTTGGCATATCTTTTTTTGTAGTATTAGCAAGACTTAATCCTTTAGCCTGTAATTGACTACCAAAATTAGCTAATGATTGTTTAAGTTTTTTTTCACCATTCACAAGATCAGTAACTTTTTGTTTTAAATCTAAAACACTTTTTAAATTATTATTAAGTGTTTCTAATTTAGAGGTATTACTAGCTACCTGATTAGCTATATTATTGTTAATGTTATCTACATTTTTTTTTATAGATGATAACGTTGCACTATTTCGCATACCAGTAGTAGTAGGACCTTCTAGTTGAGGACAGTTATCTAGACCTTCTATGTTATTTTTATATAAAAATAATATTAATGATAATAATAAAAGTAAAAATAATATACTAATCATTATATATTATTATTATAAATTATTTAGGTTGATTAGCTACGCTATTAGCTTGACTTTGTAATTGTTGTCCTAATTGTTGTATACCAACTTCTGTAGTTTTTATACTTGAACTTAAATTAGCAACAATTTGTCTTAACTCATTTAATCCTTTTATATTAGTATTTATGTTATTAATCTGTGCAGTATTTGTACTAACCTGTTGTCTTAAATGACTATCTAAGTCAGATATTTGTTGTTGTAATGTAGAAATTTGATTACTATTTGTTATATCAGTACTAGTAGATCCTTTTATAGGTGGTGTGTCACAATTATCTAAACTTTCTCTCTTTTTAAAAAATGTTAAACAAAAAAATAAAATAGTAGATAATGCTATTAATAATATTATAATACTAAACATATATATTTATATAAATAATATTTTTATTATTTATATATGGCCTACATAAATTGTAAAAATCAAAATGTAGATTTTTGTGAAATAGAAAAACATGTATTAGATAATATAACTGAGTTACCTTGGAGACATAAAAGTTGTCAAGTAACTGATGTATCAAATTGCAATAAAAATTGGAAAACCGAAACTCCTATATATGCTTTAGTTCCAACTATGTCTAGACCAATACCACAAATCAGAAGTTGGTGTGCTCCGGGAAGACCATTACCTATAATAAATAGTAACTCAAACTTTTCTATTAATGGTGGTATGATAGATCCTATTACAGGTAAGTATTTAACTGATATACAATACAATGGTCAATCTATTAATCTTAGTGATTACCTACATTATAATAATCCTAATGTTAAAATAAATAGTAAAGGTAAAATTGCTTGTGCTGATGAAGAAGGTACTTATCAACAAAATTTTTATTCAGGACCTGGTTGGAAATCTTCTAGGGTTCATGGTAGAACAAAAAATACTGCACTACCTCGTCCTATTAAGCATTGGCGGCGACAATTATTTCCAAGACAATATATAGATCAAGAAGGACAACCTTTACCAGATTTACCCATTGATCAAACTAATATTGATACAAATAAAATAACTAGAGGAAGACATTATAGTGGATTAAATTTAATTGAATCTCCAAATGGTTATACTATTACTAAAATTAAAATATTACAAGACAGTGTTAGAATGTTAGATAATAATAATAATATTATTGGTGGAAGAGCTATAAGTTGTAAACCTGTATGGGTAATAGATACTAATATAAATATACCCGATGATATATCTAACTGTTCAATTGTAAATAAAAGAACTACATTTACAATACCACAATGTGCACAGCGTAGTGCACTAATCCGTGCACGCCCAGGATCTTTTGTTAACAAAGGTTTTTTTCAATATGAAAGTAATAAAGGTTACTTACAATCAAGAGCTGCTTTAAATTATCAAGTATCTATATTTTCTTATACTCCTTATTTATATAATAAAAATTTAAACAATCCTTCTGTAAGTAATGAAAGATTTAAACAAATATTATATCAGCCAAATACTTTTCCACCATCAACATTTAGTTTATATAGAAACAATCAAAGTATAAGACCAGGATTTATTATTTCTGAAATTAAAACTTGTTATAATGTTGACTCAGATATAAATATATATAGCACACCATCTGAAAGGTGTTTATGTAAACGATCTGTATCCTATAAGCCTTCAAATATTATATTCCAAAGAAACTCTGCAGTACAGTCTAGTAGTAATATTAAACGTAAAGCTCGTGCTGCTATAAGTAGAAAACAATATAATATAACTAATATGTGGGGAATAACAACATCAAACAGTAGTTTATATACTCCTTGCTATCTTCAACGAACTACTATAAATGGAACAACAAAATGTTATAATAAAAATAATTTAAGATATCCATATGGAAGATAAATAGTTTAGGTAATACAATTAACACCTTAATAATTATTAAATTTAAATAATATATATTTTAATATCTTATTTAAATATATATGTCTGTAACATTATATAATACAAATAATCCGAAAGAAATTATCTTATCAAATTTAACTGAAAAAGATAGGTTACTAGGAGTAAGCAAAAATAAAGTGGATTTAGCTACAAAATCATTAGAAGCAACTAATGGAACTTCTTTACCTAGTAATCAGCAAAATATTTTAAGTTCTGGATTTCAAGGAGGTCAATATATTCATCCTGGTGGTCTATTTCATAATAATTGGAAAGGACTAGTTACAAATACTAGTATTGAATCTAATGGTGTTAATAGAGTAGGAAATATTTCGTCAATTCAAATTAAATTAAATGCTCCAACTAGTTCTCGTCCACAAATAAATTTTCCTAGTGATGGTTATACATACGCGCCAAATACAAGTCATAATCGAGCTCCAAGAGGTTTACCTAGTGTTTATAATTATGGTGATCAATCAAATAATCCTACTCTAGCTGTTATAGGAAGATACACCGGTATATATACTACTGCAAGAGGTAAATCAGCGGGTAGAACGGGTTCTCTTAATCCTATAAAACATTGGAGAAAGCAATTAGCCCCTAGCCAAGGTCATATTACAGGTAAGCCTACTCTAAATAATGTAATGTGGAATCCTGGAGGAACAACTTTAGATTCATCTTGTTGTGATTTAAATATAAATCAAAAAGATTGGACAAATACTAATAGCAAAGGAATGCTTAATAATTATTTAGCCGGTGGATATTTAAGTAATATATGTACACAAAATACAAATAATGAAAATAATCCTAATGTAGGAGGATGTACAGTATTAAGAAATGAATTATCAAATTATCAACCGGTATATTTTAATAATCCCCAAAGAGTTACTAGGCCCAGATCATCTCAAACAAAAATAAAAAAAAATTATTATACAACAGGCGCCGCTTATTTAAAAAGTCGTGTTAAATTATATGAACAAAATCAATTATTAAGTACAGTTAATCAAATGCCTGGCAAATCTAACGAATTAATTATGCAAAATGGTAAACCACTTGATCAAAAATTAGCACCTTCTAATCAAAATTGGATATATCCAAATAATAGTACAAGTGAAGGATCACAAGCATTTAATAGCACATATTGTGTATCCGATCCATCTGCATGTTGTACAAAGAAAAATGATATAAATAAAAATTGTAATATACCAATTACTTTTAAACCAAATAATCCATTCTTTGCTAAACAAGGTGCTGTTGATAGTAGTACAAGAATTTTACAAGCTAAATATAATGCTATTATAACAAATAATAATGATTTTGCGCAAGGCGGTGATCCAAATTTTGTTAATGTAGCTGGTAAAGGAATGAATGTATACTTAACTGCTGGTAAAGAAAACAGTCAAGTAATTACACTTCCAGGTGCAACACCAGTTAAATATAGAGGTGATGCCTATAGAAGTCAAGCACCTTATTTTATTAAAAATAAATATCAACGTATCGCAGCTTGTTCTCAAGCTATAATAAATACATTTAATTTTCAATCTAGTATTCGTAGTAGACCAAGATTAAATGGAATAGGAAATAGAGAACCTTCTGGTGGTACAGGTCGAACTACTGTATGTTTTTTAAAAGTAAGTGATAAATTACCACCATATGGCAGAGGTATTTAAATTATATTTTTTATTATAATAATATATAATTATGATTAAAAAACAAAGAATAATTTTTTTTTGTAGTTTCTTTTTATTTTTTATTATAAGTTACTTATTTTTTTATCTTTTTATAAGCAAATTAGTTATTAAAGAAAATTTAGAAAATATATCTTATATTGATATAATAAATAGATTATTTATTCATCCTACTAGATATAAACAAAAAAATACATTAAAAAACAATACTTATTTGGGTGGTAATTCTGGTCCAATTGTATAATAAATAAATAAATATAATATATTTATTTATTATATATGGATTTTTCTAATAATAAAAATATTAAATATATCTTATTAATTTCTATATCAATAATTGTTTTAGGTATATTATTTTGTGTATTTACTTCAAAATTGAGAGAAGGATTAGAAAAAACTGTAGGTTTGCATGACTTTACTAATTCTGATCCAAATATTTTACCTAAACCTTTGCCAGATAACTGTATAGGGAATGGATATTTTATTTCACATCCTGATTCAACTATACCTCTTGTAGCAACCGCAGGTTATTTACACAGTAATATAGGAGCTTGCGAAAATGAATGTACGCCAGAAAGAGGTTGTTTTGCTGTATCATTTGATAGTGCATCTAAAGATGCAATGAAAAAATGTAATATATATAGTGCTGCTTCTACTACTGGAGGAAATACTATAAAAGCAGGAACAGTCTGTTCAAGAGTTTCTCCTAGATGTGGTGTATCTGGATATAAATTAGATAATACTTCTCCTGAATTAGCAAGTGTAATAAAGCCAAGTAATAGTGGTTATTTTACACATACAAGTGAAGGTGCTTGTGCTATAGAATGTAATACTAGAGATAATTGTATAGGTTATCTATATGATAAATCTTCTAAAAATCATTGGAAACCATGTAGAATTTTTAGTAAAAATAATCCAGGTGCATCAAGTGGATTCCCTGTTGCTGGTATATGTTCTAGAGATAAACCACTAGCTACTCCTGCAGCGACACCGCCCCCTACTGCGGTTCCACCGCCACCATCTCCAACTGGAGTTCCACCACCACCATCATCAACTGGAGTTCCACCACCACCATCATCAACCGGGATTCCACCGCCACCTCCAACAGGTAAATGTTCAGTTTTTTTACCAGGAATGATTGCAACATATGGTATGGAATATCCTGCATACCTTGGTATAGCAACTATAAATTGTGCAAAAGAAACAACAGCAGAAGGTTGTATTTTTATGGCTCAAGCAGCTGGTTCAAAAGCACCATTATGCAGTTGGACACCTGCTACAGTTCCTTCTACTCCTCCGCCAAATCAAATTGCTCCATCGCCACCACCTTCTCCACAAACTCCAGCACCAAGTACATCAGAAAAACCAAATACTGTTATACCTGTTATTCCACCAGATCATCCAATACAAAAAAGAATAAATGAAGTATTAAATCCTATTATTGGAAAAGGAGCATATCAATCGCCACTACCAGTTGCACAATAATAATTTTATAAAATATATATAATTATTATTTATTGTAAAAGACTGCTGTATCGTCGAACTGGCTCAGCTGCCTGACGATGTGGTGGTATTAGTATACCAGGTGGTAAATTATCAGGGTCTAAATGAGGATATGCTCGAAGAATTGCATTACGCAATAACTCACTATTAAGTGTATTAACATAATTTACATTATCTACTTCTTCTTGAATAGCCTCTGTCATATTTTGACCACGTTGTCTTATTTCTTGTTGTAAAGGATGACTTGGTCTACCTTGGCGTGAAATTCTTTCTACTAAATCTGGTTCTACTGTCCCATTTATTCTAGCTAAAAGTTCTGTAATTACTGTTTCTCTCTCAATATTTGCATCTTGTAATTCGCGCAGTCTCTCATTTAAATATGTTTTAGCCATAGTTCTACGCTGTTCACGCTCAACATTGTCTCGATCTTCAACTAGCTGATGTGATAAAACTTCAGAAAGTAAATCTGAAAATTCATTTCTATTTGTTAAACCTTGAAATACTTGGGATAAAGCTGCTGCTTGAGCTGTTGTACCTACACCCCCACGAGAACGTTTACGGCTTTTACGTTTTGTTCTATATTTTCTACGAGTCTTACCCATATTATATATAATATATATAATATGTCTAGAGTTGAAATATTTAATAAATGTAATTATAAAATTTTAGAAATAGAAGAGATATTAACACAAAAAGGTGAAGTTACAATAGATGCTACTAGTGGACCTGATACTCCTATAGATTTAGAAAGATTTATTCGGAATAGAGGAGGTATTATATCAAGTATAAATAGTATAACAGATATTGCTAGAATTAATGTTCAAGAGCCAGGAAATAATGCACATTCTATTATAGTTGTAAGAAATGAGCATTTAAAAAATGGTTGGAGTATTTTTGATGCAAATGGTAAAGCAAATTTACCATTTAAGATATATAGTGAAGGAAAGGATGTTACCCAAGAATATTTAGAAGTAACTGGAGAATCGCCATTAAATTATGGTAGTGATAAAAATAACCCAGGTTACTGTGGAACAATTGGTATAATATTTATGGTTTATTTTATGAAAAATAAAACAGATCCAGATTGGGTAAAAAAATGGATAAATCTATATAATATTCTCTCTACTAGAATTTCAGCAACTGAAGGTACAGACGCAGTAAAATTATCTGCAGAAATTCAAAATTTAGTACATAAAACAAGAACAATTAGTGACGCTATCATAGATAAGATATATAAATTAATAGTTCTTTATACACAAGAGGGTGGATCTGTAGTAAAATATCGTAGAAAATTATCTAGTCATAAAAGTAAAAATAAAAAAACAAAAAAAAGAAAGATAAAAAAAAGAAAATCAAGAAAAAATAAAAGACGCTATTAAGCATTTGCAAGTTTACGTCCTTTAGTAAACCATAAAACTATATTGATAATTGACGCTAAAACAAACCCATTAGAAAAGCCATTTTTTTTATCAAAATAGTTTCCTATAGCAGCAAATATTATAAGTAAATAACCATAAAATACAATGATAGAATAGGCTAAAATTGTGTTCATTGCTATAAATTATATATTTATTATAATGAATAATATAGATATTAAATATATATTATAAATAATATTAATGAAAAATAAAAAAGATAAGCAACCTATTTTAAGAAATCGTGAAGAGAGACAAGTAGAAGTTCACAAAGTAATAAGTAAATTAACTGATTTAGGATTAACTATTCAGTATGACCCAGTAAAAAATTTATTTGAAATTTTAAAAGATTATGTAGATAATGGAGGGGTCAAAGAGATTAATATTGCATTTCCAATGATAAATAAAAGAATAAAAGGACATTTACCAGATACAGTAAATGATCAGTGTTATGTTGCTTTAAAACATGAAGAATTTTAGATAATATTTATATAATAATATGAACTGGGATATTTTACCAGATGATATTATCAAAATAATTTTAAATTTCAGGAGAGAAATAACTTGTGGTAATAACGCAGCTAAATTTATTCAAAAAAAATGGAATAAATATAGGAATCGTGTTTTGATAGGCAGATTCAATATGTTGAAATATTTAAAAGATTTTAGAGAATGGAATCCTACATTAGAAGAATTTCTCTCTAGATCAAAATTGTAACTAATAGATTATGTAGTTATAAACATATTATGTTGATTAATGTTTTTATTATATGGTAATTTATGTTTTATACAGTACTGAATACATTTCAATATATTATTTTTTTTTATAGTATCTAATTTATCTGGTTTATTATTATCTAATATATGTAATGTTGATAGTATATTTTCTAACTGTTGTTGTCCCAAAATAGCATTAATATCTTCAATTTTATTAATGTACAAATATGGTAATCTAATATTTAATAGTTTAGAAATATTGTTTATGTCTAAATCTGTAAAAAAGTCACTAAATTTTTTTATTAATTCATATGTATTTTCTAATTTAAAATTTTTACAGACAATATATTTTTCAGAATTTGCACAACGACTTGCATGCGGCTTTACTATGTAACATTTTTCATATAGACTAGATAAAATATATAATAAGTCAATAGTAATCTGTGTAAATATATCAAATATTTTTAAAATAAACATACCTCCTTTTTTTTGCATGGCAATTGCATATACAATCTGAGCAAATATTAAATTTACTGAAAGATTTTCTTGTTCATTAAAATTATTTGAAAAATCAAATCCACCATCTCCAGTTATAAAATCAATACTACTGTTATAATTATTATAACAATACCATAAATTATCTACATTTAATAAATTACCTGTTTTATCTTTACCAGTTATAATTTTAATATTTTGATATTTATTTAAAAAATGTTTACTCTTTTTCCAACCAGGTACATTATCATCATCGTCATTAATTAGAGTCATTCCATAATAAATATCATTACTATTTTTTGTATTATTATTTTCTCTATATGTTATTAATGCTTCTACAAATCCACCTGGTCCTTCCGCTAAATGAAAACTTTTTATTTCATCAACCCCAAAATCTATATTAAAAATATTAAAAATTTCTATTAATTTATAAAATGATCTAGATAAAGGTTTTAATTTACAAACAGATAGTTTTGAGTATGGTATAGGTGTATGTATATATTCATATGTATTTGTATACTTTTTATATTGATCCCATTCATTTGGATAATTATCAATTTGTGTTTTCATAGAGTTTAAATATTTTACAAGAGATTTACTAATAACATAAACTTGTCTATCTTTTTTAACTTCTAAATTTTCTGGGGATATGGTATTAATTATATTTGGTAATAAAAAATAGCTCATAATGTTATTATATTATTAATATATCCATTTATATTGTTTTTTAAGGTTTAGAAAATTTTGATTATTTACTTTTTGGTTTTATCTTAATTTTACTAGTAGATTTTTTCGAGCTACTTTTTATAGATTCTTCAGCTTTTTCTATTTCTTGAATTGTCTCTTCTACTTTTTCAACTTGTTTTGTAGTTTCTTTAACTGCTTCTACTGCTTGTAAAGACTCTTTTGCTGCCTCTATTTGTTCAGCATCAGAACTTTTAATTAATGCTGATTTAATATCAGCAATATCTACATTACGAACCTTTTTATATATAAAATAATTATTTAAGAATGAAATATCACGTTCCTCTCTAGTCATTTTAACTGCATCACCAATACTATTTTTGTCTAGTTTACGTGATTTAATATCTGTTTGCATTAGTTTATATAGTTGTTCAAATGAACCAATACTTTCTGTTAAATCTATAGATTTAAGTTCTTCTACTGTTAATGGAACAAATCCATAATTTTCTAAAATAGATGTAAGATAATCATAATTTACTAAATATTCTCTAATTGTTTTATTAATGGAAGCTTGAAATATATCTATAGCATATCCCAGAGATCCTATATCATCAGTCAATTCAGTATTTTCATATTGTTTTGTTATTTCAAGTAATTTATTTTTTTTCTCTCTATCAAAGAATGTATAAGTTTCATTAATTTTTAGAGTATTTAAAAGATTAAATATTTTTTTACCACTAAAACTAGTACCTATAAAATATCCTCCAATTTTTGTACATTCCGCAATATTAGTTAAGAAACTATGTAATGTTAAATTATTTTCAAACATATAATGAATAGCAAACTGTATAGAACTAATATTAAAACCATCACTAGCCACTCCATATGATTTAACTACACCTTTTCCTAATTTTTCTTTTGGTCCACTACCAAATACTGCATTTGTAATCTGTTTTCCAACATCACTAAATATAGCAGATGTATCTTTAATATTTTTGTTACTACTTCCATATACAAATAATGCATTTGGGGTTTCTTCAAATTTTTGTTTATATTTTAAATATCTTGCACAAACACCATCTACTGGGTTTCTAATATTATCTCTTGAATAATCAATACCAAATACAAATGATAATTTTGCTGAAATCCATTTAGGTATATCTCCACCTTTACCAACTGCATAATCAATTAATGTATTACCTGGATCAGATACATTATTAATTAGTCTATTTTTAACATATAAATTATGAAAGTCTCGTAATGCCTTTGTCTTTTTTGGTCCTTTTACTTGATTATAATATATATCATCTTGGGAAAGCTCATTTGGTATGTTTTCACCAGTTGTAATCATTTCCAAAGTAATTGGATTATGAATGCTATACCAATTATTCTGTGCAACATGATAAGCATTTCCATAACTTTTATATCCGGCTCTATATTCAGCTGTTTTATCATATCGAACTCTTAGAGGTATCCATCTCCATCCTTTTGGTCGTGTAATATCATATCTGCATTCAACAATTGTATTATCTTCAATGACTTCATTTTCTTCTGTAAACATCTGTTTTTCATTCATACTATCTAAACTTAATTCAATATTTGATATTCCAGCATCAGGATCATATGGATTAGATGGAACAAACTGTACTGGTTTAAATCTATCTTCTGAATCAAAGTCTGATTGTAATGGAACTTCATCATCTATTAAATATTGACAAGGATTAGCAAAACCGTGTTTTTTTACATCATAACCAACACGTAATATAACTGTTTTATATTGAAGTATTTGATCTAATGCTGCAGTATCTAATCCATCTTCAAATTTATTTCCAATAAAATTATTACCAGTTTTGGTTTTTTTTGTAGTAAGTAAGAAATCAATAGTATTATATTCCGCAGGCTTCCACTTAAACGAATATTCCCAAGTATGTTTATAATTTTTTACCTTTTTATCTGTTTCAGTCATTCCTACCCCAAAATTTTTTGGTGTAAAGATAAACCCATCAGTATTATATTCATATTGATTTGCTTTAATTTGTTCATTTATTAATGAACATGCTGCAAATAGTGATTGACTCTCAGTAACATCGTAAAATCTTTTCATTTGAATGTTAATAGGAGATGGTGAATTAGTATTAATTAATTCAGGATTTAATAATTTAATTAAATTCTCTAATAAATTCCATCTATAGTTAGTAGGTAATTCAGCTTTACTTGTACCAATAAATTCTAAGCTTCTTACATCTTTTTTATTAATAAAGTATATATCAAAGGCTGCATATAAATTAATATAATTACCTAATTTGTTATGAATAATATGTTCACCATCGATTAGACTATTAAATAGTTCTTTATTTTCTGTTTTTGCACCAGTAAATTCAATATTAGCTTGGGTATTAATTAGATATATTTTTCCTATTTCGTTAATATATAATATTTTTCGGTCACCATCGGCTTTATCAGTAACAGTAAAATTTTTTTTTACATTAATAATATTACTATTTGGATTATTTTCAGCGATATTTGATATTTGTAATGTAACAGATGATGGTCCAATAAAATCGCTTGGTTTAATATCTTCATTTCTAGAACCAATCAATTCTAAATAGTTTTTGCCAACAGATGTAATATCAGGATAAGATATTGGAAAATTAGTATTTTGTAATCCACATAATACATATTTACTAATAGTTTTAATAAATTTATTAATTTCATCAGTACTATAAGTTGAAACTTTATCATTTAAAATTTCTAATTCTATTTCATACTTAGGCACCATCTTAAAAATATTTGACTCACTAATACTATTGCTACTATTACTTTCTCTTACTATACTAAAATCTGCTCTAATTGGAATATCTTCATGTAATAGTGTATATCTATCTATTAAACGATTAAATTTTTTTTTAGAAGTCCAATTACTTATAAGTGCAGTAATTTCTGGCGAATTAGCCGCTATATTTTTTTCAGTAGAATAAGTAATTCTAAAATTAAAAGAGTCTAAATTAACTCTTGCAGGGACTTTATCATCAATCATATATAGATTTTTTTCAGTAAAAGTATATCCTTGTTGTAGATAGTCATCTGGTATTTGATTGGTTTTGCAATAATTTTGTATATTAATTATATTATCTATTTCTAACCTAACATCATCAACTTTTATACTTAAATAATATTTATTAGATGGTGTAAAAGCAAAATTTTTTGCTAATAGAAATTTTATAGTGTTATCAAAATTATTTTTTGATATTTTTCCAATATTTCTTGTACCAAATCTAACTTCTAACTCAGGACTAACATTTTGATCCAGAGTTGCTTTGGTTTCTAAATATTTATTTATTAAACTTTCTTGTGTTAATGATATTGATTTTACTGTAGAAGTCATTATATATATTAATTAATATATTTATAAATCAATTTTCTTATTAATAATCATATAAATTACATTTTAGTCAGTATCTTTTCGTAAATATCTTTTTTTGTAATTTTAGATAAAATATTATCAATACTTAATTTTTTTGCAATTACTAATAAATCATCTTTAGTATAACTTGTAATACTTTTTAATGGTTTACTTAAATTTTCTATATTAAATAAGTTTTCTTTATAATATTCAAGTTTACTATTATTATCTTCAATAATAATATTATCATTAACATTATTAATTATATAAATATGAGAATTATCACTACAAACAAATTCAAAATATTTATTATTCCAAACATAAAAAAAATTTAAATTATATAATAGTGAAAGTGCAAAGAATGCTTCCAAATTAATTTTTTTACTATTTAATAACTGATCTTCAACTTCATTTATACGTAATTTATAAGTTTTTAATTTTTGTTTAATTAATCTTAACTTTTCAATAGATTTAATTTTAAAATCTTTTTCTGTTTTGAAATTACAATTAGTTTCATACATATAATCACCTTCAACTATTTTATAAATAATCCAAAATAGTTGATCATTATTGTTTATATTAGTTTTATGTTTTTTAATTTCATTTTTAATAGTATCTCTTTTTAAATTATTTACAGTAGGTAATAATTTAATAATATTTTCATGGGTTAGCATATATTTTTGATCAATAATATTTGTCATCTAAATATATATAATAATATATATTTAAATTGTTAACCATATATCTATTCTAGTAGTTTCTCACTATTTTTACTAGTAGTTTTTTTATAAAAAAATGATGATTCAATATCTTTTTTAGTTGTTTCAATATCAGTTAATTTTATATTTTGAATATTTATAAAATTTATATATTCTTGAATTTGTTTTATTATTTTGTTATCAACATCAGTAAGATTAATAAATGTGCCATTAGAGTTTTCACTAAATTTAACTGAGTTATCAATAAAAATTTTCAAAATATCTATTTGTTGTTGTTTATTATATTGTTCAATTGTATCTTTAATTTTTTTTAAAGATTCTATATCAGTCATATAATATAATACATTACATTACTTTAAATTAATTTAATTGAATCTTCACTTACTTGTAATTCATCTACATCAATATCTATTGCTTTTGTTTTATCACTAATAGAAATTTTTTGTGGTTTACTTCTAGTTTCTAATAATTCTGCTATTACAGAAATATTTTTATCATTTAACTCAAATCGTTGTCCAATAACTCTAATAGTAATTTCTTGTTTTTCTTTAATATTTGAAAAATTTTTATTAAGATAGTTATGATCACGAGCAATAAATATAATTAGTGGGTTATTATCATCAGAGACTGCTGCACGAATACCTGCCTTTGTAATATTTTCAGCTATACAAGTTAATTGTTGCCCTTCAACAGGATTACATACTAAACATTCAATAACTACATCAAATTTAATATAATCTCGTTCTTGTATTCCATTTGAATAACTTATAATAGATATACTATTAGGTTTAATATATCCCTCTTTAATACATTTACCTGCGATTTCATTTTCTATTAGTTTCAACATAATTTCTTTTAAATTAGATCCAATATTCTTCATATTAATAGAAACTTTTTTACTAATTATCATAGAAGTATATAAATTATTTTCACGTCTCTTTTTACGTGATGTAGTTTTAGTTATTTTAGGTTCTGCTTGATCAGCCATCTTATATAATATATATATACTATATTTAATTTCAATTTTTAATAATTTAACTAGAAGAATAAAAAATAAATTCAATTGGAGTTAAAAACCACTTTTTGCCATTTGTTTTATTATAATTATTTATTCTAAGTAAAAATTCTTGTAATACACATAGATATGCTGCTGATCGTTTTTTTATTGTACTATCTGTATAATGATATTTTTTATCTAGTAAAATATTTAATTTTACAGCAGTTAATTTTGCACCCTGATCACATCTGGCACCAGTATTACCTGCACCACCATCTTTAACTTTAAATACCATTAAGGTATTTTTAAAATTAGTTATAAATCCAAATGTATTATTAATTTCACTTTTAGGTATAATATCTTGTTTTATTTTTGGCCAAAAATCATTATAATCTTCTGATTCACCTAATTTCCATTTTCTCTCTTTATCATTTTTAATAAGTACTTTGAACATAGATTTTTTAGCTTTTGGATCCCATCCTGGTAATAATATACCAGTTATATCTTTGTGTTTTATAACATAATTATCAAAATAATTTAATATTTTATTTTCAAAACTTGTGAGAGAATCATTGAAATAGATGTAGTTTAATATGTTAATTAAATCATCATATAAATTCATTTCTACCAGATGGCTAATTAGTAAATCATCTAATATTTCTTTACTCAGCCCCATTTCTTCTAGTTCTTTAAACACATAATAACAATGTTTATACCAAACATCTTTGTCTCCTCTAATTATAATTTGTTTAGTCATTGCACTATTATAATCTTCTAGCATCTTATCAAGTAATTTTTTTCCAGGTAATATTTTTGGTTCTGATTCAATTGGTATAATAGTAGGTTCTTCTATGGTTTCTGCTGATTTAATTGCTTTTTCAACAGTATTATCAACCTCTTCATCTATTTCGTCATCGGCTTCTGATAGTACACTTAAAATTTTAGGAACTATTTTTAATGTTTTACTTTTTGATATACTAGCAACATCACTAATATTTACTTTTATTTCTTGATGTTTATATGGTATTGGTGCACTACGTTCATATATAGATATATTGTCACTATTTAGTTCTATCGGCTGGAAAAAATAGTAATTGTCTATATTAATAAGTTTGCCATATCTACCATATTTGTCACTTATTAATTCATTATTATCAATTAATTCTGTTAGTGCAGCATATATTTGAAGAGTAGGATATTGTCTAACAAGATTTATCTCTCTTATTAAATTATTTTTTTCATAAAAATATTTTTCTTTCATCAATTGTTTAATTCTTAAAGTTATTTTATCAATATTCATTTCTATAAAATTTTTTGTATAACTTAATGTATTTACTTCACCAATTAAATTTTCAGGTTTACATTTATACATACAAGTATCTTGGAAATCACATTGTTGTGTAAAAGGTTTATCGCCAACTTGATAATCAATTGTTTTACCATCAGAAATTTTTTGTTTTAATGTAATTTTCATATTTTCAGCACTAAAATTTGTCTGTTCGCTATTTAATAAACAATCTACAGATATCTCTTTTAATACTCTAGTCACTTTACCTATTTTAATAGCTTTCTGTTCTGCTAATCTATATACATAAAGGTCAGCAGCTTCAGAAGAATTATCTATTAATTCACTACCATATAAATAAACTTGAACATTTCTCTCTTCTAATGGTAAATCTTTATGACTACAATTTCTTACAGCTCTACCGATAATTTGATCTATTCTACTTAAATTATACCAAGGTTCTAATATATGTACTTGGCGAAGAAATTTAAAATCTAAACCTTCTGATCCTGCTTGTGAAATTAATATAACTTTTATCTTTTCACCATTTAAATTATTCTTTTGTCTTGCAGCTTTAACTTCAGAAATATTATCAGGAGAAAGTTTGTTATCACCAGTAATCATAATATATTTTGCTGGAATACTATCTTTACTATTAGTATTTGTATAAGTTTTTAAATCAAGATTCTCAACTGGACGTTTTTCAAATAGTGATGGAGTTGAACCATATCGGGTAATACCCATTTCTTCTAGTGCCAAAGCAATTGGTACTACACCTCCATCTAAATATTGAGAATAAATTAATACTACACCAGTTGAATTTAAAATATTATCAGTAATAGCTTTAATTTTAGCACTATAAGTTTCTATATTATCTCGGGCAAAAATACGCCCATATTGATCTAATATCTCTTCACGATATTTAAAATTTGTAATACTAGGTGGTGATACTGTCTTTTTATATGTCATAACACTACTTAAACCTTCTTTACCAACTAAATTTTTTATATTAACAGTTGCTTCAATATCGTTTTCAAATACATCTTCATTAGGATATATAATATTTAAAGCTTCTAATGGTTTTGTTAATTGTATATAACCTAATTGTTCCATCTTTTCAATATTAAAATCTTCAGTACTAGACAACTTACTTACAATATAATTGTAAGCACTCGTTTGATATCCTCCTGTTGATACCATATAGAGAGATAAAAATTGAATAGGCTCGCTTACGTCTTTACTATTTATTTGAACACGTGGGTAGACGATACTTTTAATAGATTTTTCTGGGGCAAACTGTTCAGGCCAAATTTTATATGGAAAAGTATATGGATTATCTCCTCTTACAAAAGAAACATATCCAGTTGCCTTTCTCTCTAGCAAAGCTTGTCCTTTATCTTCTCCTTCACTATTTGGTAAAAAATTTCCATCTTGATCAAAAACATCTTTTAATTCAATTGTACTTCTTTTATCGTTTAAGTTCATGATATTTATTAACCAGATGATTTCCTTATATGTATTATATAACGGGGTAGCTGATAAAAATAGTAATCTTAGATTATCTACATTAGTAACTAATTTTTTTAGTTCGGATGCTATACGTTTGCGTTTATTGTCATCAGTAAAACGAATATTATGTACTTCATCAATAATAATAAGTCTATTATTAAAAACTTGTTTTAATTTTTGTTTTATAATTTTTTTACGATCAATAGTTAAATCACCTGGAACAAAACTTTGTTTTTCTATAAAATTAGCAAAACCTGTATATCCAATAAATAAATAGGAACTGTTTATTAAATTTTTTATTAAACTAATTACACGAGCTCTAGGCATACCGCGCATATTTAATGGATTTATTTCTCTCAATAATTTATTTCCTACACAACTATTAATATTCCATAAACCATCTACTAATTCTAATCGACTTTCATCAAATAATTGTAATTTAAAATTATCTTGAACATTAGGTGATGCTACAACTATTATACGTTGACTTATACCCATCTGTTTTGTATAATCTCTCATCTCTTCAGCTACACCTATTGCAGAACAAGTTTTACCAGATCCTAAACCATGAAAAAGTAATAAACTATTATATGGTGTATATAGTGATAAAAAATTTTTAACAAATTGTTGATGTGGTGATAGTTCAAATTCACTATTACATAAACGCTCAGCCTCTTTAGCAATATCTAAAATTTCCCCACTATATCTTGTATCATTAAATTCGCGTTTTTCAGCTATTTTTTTATTAAAAAATGGATCATTTAAAGTAGGATATAAATATTTTAATCTAGATTCATCTTTTTTCCATTCTTCTCTCTCTTCTAATTCAAAATTATTAATTTCACTATTTGAATCATCACTAGATGCCATTTATATATAATTATAATATTAATGTTTTATATTTAAAAAAACTCATAAGATTGTAGTATATGATCTACTCTACTTAAAGTATCTATTTTTTCTAAATTATATGGTCGTATTTCTTCAATACAATCGCTATATGTTTTCCATTCAATTTTACTCACTTCACTTTTTTGAAAATTATTCAAATTATTATCTTCTTTATCCATATAAGTTATAAAATATTTATGCTTGTATGATTTGTAATTTGAACCCGTAAATAATTCTTCAATTGGTAAAACATTATATATTATTTTTAAATTATTCTTATTACATCCAGTTTCTTCTTCAAATTCTCTTAATGCACATGTTAAATCCTTTTCTTGAAAATTACGTCTTCCTTTTGGAAAACCCCATTCTGGTTCATTCCAGTTATTTTCACATTCATTTATTAAAGATTCTAAATTATATTCATTTGTTGGTAATTTAATACCTGCTCTTAGTGAATTAAATTTCTCTCTTGATGTTTTTTCTTCTCCTCTATATTGAATACCTATGTGATCTCCCCATAATTCTCTCCATAATTGATCAAAATCTTTTGTTAATAAATTTGTTTTTTCATTTAGTGTCATTTCATTAATAATATTTAATAAGTATCGTTTATTAAATAAAGGGTACTTACCTCTTAAAAAATCCACATATCCTAAGCTATCTTTACGTCTAATCATCAAATATTTAAGCTGATCTGTATTATTAAATACTATAAGACCTATACTTGTTATAGGATTTTTACATTGATGAAATAAATGTCCATGTTTTCCACAATTATTACAAAAATTATATTCTTTCATCATTTCACTGTTATATGTTAATTTAGTTATCTTTTTATATTTATTTAATGTAATGAGTTTAAATCCTAAAGTATGGGGACCACATTATTGGTTTGTATTACATACAATAGCATTAACATATCCATTAAAACCTAATGAAACAGTAAAAAAAAAATATTATGATTTTATAGAAAATTTACCAATTTTTATTCCTATTGAAAATATAGGTAATTATTTTAGTGAATTACTTGATAAATATCCTGTAACTCCATATTTAGATTCTAGAGAATCGTTTATAAAGTGGGTTTATTTTATTCACAATACAATAAATAAATCACTTGGTTATGAAGAATTAACATTATCTGAAAGTCTAGAAAAATACTATAAAAATTATGAAAACTCAGAAAAACAATTTAAAATTAATAATAATAGGCGTGAACAATACATATATTTCGGTATACTTTTAATCTTAATAGTAATTACTATCAGTGTTTATAAAAAATCTTAGTATATATAAAGTATGAAACAAAATAATAAAAAAACTAGAAAAAAAAGTAAAAATAAAGGAGGAAAAGCAATTGATAGTGGAGGTTTTGGTTGTGTATTTAGTCCAGCATTAAAATGTTATAACAGTAAAAATCGCACTATTGGCATCAGTAAATTATCATTTGTTGAAAATAGTAATGTAGAATGGAATGTATTAAAAGATGTAAAAAAATTACTATCAAAAATACCTAATTATAATAATTATTTTTTAATATCTAATATTTCTACTTGTATACCTGATAAATTAACTACTTCAGATAAAGAAAATTTTAACAAATGTACTTCATTGGAAGAATCTGGATTTAATGCTACAAATATTAATGAAAATTTAAGTAAATTTAAAATTATTAATATGCCTTATGGTGGAGAGAATTTAGACAAGATTATTGATTTTAATATTGTATCATTTAAAGAACTAAATTTATTGCTACAAAATTTATTAATTAACGGAATTATTCCTATGAATAATTTAAAAATATATCATTTTGATATTAAAAGTAGTAATATTCTTTATAAAAATAGAAAAATTAAAATAATAGATTTTGGTGAAATTGGATTCAGTACAAATTCTAGAGTAGTCCCTAGTATATTATTTAATCGCGCCATACAATTTAATAGTCCATTTAGTAGAATTTTATATGATAGTTTTATTAGTGAAAATATAAGAAAATTTTTTATTAAACATAATATTACAAAAAATACTAAGAGAGAAAAAAAAGTGAAAATTTTTAAAGATGTATATAATGCATATTATAATTTAGGTAATATAGGTCATGAATTATTCTTAAATAAATTTTTAATACCTAGTATATTTAATTTAATACCAAATAGTTTAATAATTGAAATATGGAAAATACCATTAGATGAAATTAATATTTCAGAATTACTAACTGAGTGGATTGTAAATTATTGTGTAGAAGCTATTGATAACTATTTTAATTATAAAACAATGTCATTTAATCACGACAAATATTTTTCTGAAATTTATTCTAAAAATGTTGATGTATATGGTTTTATAATGTCTTATATGAATTATATTATTACTCAGAGTGATTTATATTCACATAATTTAAAAGTTAACCTATCTATTTTACTAATAAAATATTGTTTTAATTCAACTTATGCAATTACTCCTATACCTATTAAATTATTACTTAAAGATTTAAATAAACTACCTATAAATTAATAGTATTTAATTATAATATTAATTTATTGTTTTGGAAGGCATTGTGAATAATAATCATTTTGAAAGGTACAATGGGTATCAGGTGAACAACAAGTTGGACCATTCCATTGTTTGCCTCCACATTGTCCCCATTTTTGAGCACACGCTGCGGGTGCAGGTGGTGTTGGTGGTGGTGGTGGTGGTGGTGGTGGTGTTGGTGGTGTTGGTGGTGGTGGTGGTGTTGGTGGTGTTGGTGGGGTTGGAGCAGGTGTTGGTGGTTGTGGAGTGGTGGGTTTTACAAATGTTGAACTTTGTACTGGTAAAGGAGTATTAAAAGCTCCATGTCCTAATATTGGGTTTTGAGCTTTTGATACCTGTGATATATGTGAATTCATATTCATATAAGAAGGAGGTGGTTGTGATCCAGGCGGAGGAATATATCCTTCCATTAAATTACTTGTTAAACAAGTCACTATTACTAACAATAGTATAATCGATAAATATTTCATATATATTATTTAAATATAATTTATTTTGTTAAAGTTTCACGTTTTAAAAATGTTGCATCTTGTAATGGCAAAGGAGTATTAAACTCTCCATGCCCCATTATAGGATTTTGAATATGTGACACATGTGAATTTATATTCCAAGGAGCATGAGGTGGTGGAGCTGGTGGATGAAATGTTGAAGACTTTTGAAATACTGCAACCTGATACGCATTAGTACAATTCGATTCTGCTACATTTAATTTTGTATTACTCGGAAAATTATTATTAAAAACTAAACATCCATTATTATTTTCTAATCCATAATATTTATTATTTGTTGATAAAGCTTTCTTTTCACAAATACTATTTCTGTTAGGATTATTTTTTAAATTATTTGGATCCCAGTTAGAAAAAACTCTGGGATTATTAGAGTAACATCCTTCAAATCTAAATTGTGATGATGATGGTGGTGCTTTATCTGGTTTTTTATAAAACCAGGTAGTGCCTCCTTGGTCAACATTACATGTCTCTTCTTGAAAAGTTACTTTTGGAAATCCTTTACACCAACCGTTTTGTATAGCATCACTACTACATCCTCTTGCTTGAAAACTTCCATTATTTTCTTGTAGAATCGCTGTACAACTTGGACTACCACCTTTTTGATTCCAATCAAAACAAAATTGTGATGCCAATTCTTTTGAAGTAAAATTATTATTACCAGGTAATATACTTGGTGCACAATTACCTGATCTACTACCTAGATTAACATAACCACCTGCTATCATAGCATCATTATTTGTATCTAAACCTTCTTGATTACAACAACATCCAGTATAACTAGATACTACAGTTATAAATAATAATAATAATATAAGTAATAAATAATTCATATATATTCTTTAAATATAATTTATTTTGTTGAATCAGTTATAAATTTTGCATTTTCTACTGGTAAAGGCGTATTCCAAACACCTTTACCTAAAATTGGATTAGCTAAAATATTAATATGTCGGGTTAGTGGTGAAATTGTGCCTGGAGCTGGTGTAGTTTTTGTATTTTTATCCTTACCAAGTGGTGAAGAAGATTTATCTTTACCAACTGGTGAAGATGTTTTACAAACAGAAAGATTTTTAAATGGTCTCCAGCCAAATGCTCCTAGATTACAAAGTGGATGAAATAAATGATGTACTTCATCACCTAAAAATTGCATTATTCCATGTACACTATTCACTATACCACTTTGTATTTTTTTTTCTAAATCAGCACATTTTTTAGTATTTGTAGGGTTTTTACAACAGTAATCTTCAATACCTTTAACGATTTCATCAATAATCATTCCTACTCCAGGAACAGTTCCTAATAAATTAGTCAATAATTTATTTAGTTCTGGAAAAGGTTTTCCATCAACCGAATGACAAGGATTACTTCCAGGCTGAGTACTATAAGGCGACTGACTTCCATAAGGCGGTTGAGCACCATAAGGTGGCTGACTTCCATAAGGCGGTTGAGCACCATAAGGTGGCTGACTTCCATAAGGTGGCTGGCTTCCATAAGGTGGTTGACTTCCATAAGGTGGCTGACTTCCATAAGGTGGCTGACTTCCATAAGGTGGCTGACTTCCATAAGGTGGCTGACTTCCATAAGGTGGCTGACTTACATAAGGTGGCTGACTTCCATAAGGTGGCTGAGCACCATAAGGTGGTTGAGCACCATAAGGTGGCTGGGCACTATAAGGCGGAGCACTGTATCCTTCTATATAATTGTTTGTTAAACAAGTAACTAGTATTAATAATAAAACAATTGCTAAAATAGACTTCATATATATATATGAATAAATATATTACCTATTGCTAAATAAATATATACATAAATATATAATGAAATTTGAATTATTAATATTAATAGCAACGGGATTTATAGTTATGAATATATATCATGATGGTAAATATATAAAAATGATAAAACAATGGAAAAAATATTATCAAATGGCATTTTATGGTTTCTTAGGATTATCATTAATAATTTTTATGAGAAAATATCCTTCACATAGTAAAGATTTATGTTCACATGCACACAATTTTGTTAAATATATGCCAATAGATAAAGATAGTGGTGATATGTTGTCTCCAATACTTAAATTATCTTCACAAGGATCATTATTTAGTAATAACTATTCTCCACAATTTAAACGTATGATGAATAGTGGAAGTAGTAATAATAATCAGGTTAAACGATCGGTTAGTGAAACTAAAAAAAAATATATAGCTTCTCAACAAAATTGGAAATGTGGTAAATGTGGTTGTCAATTACCAGCCTGGTTTGAAGTTGATCATAAAATTAGATTAGAACATGGTGGTGATAATCATATAAATAATTTAGAAGCATTATGTCGTAATTGTCATGGAGAGAAAACAGCTATGGAAAATTTCTAATAATATTAACTAATATATAAATATAATATATATGTCAGATACACCTCCAACTATATTTAAAGTTTTAATAAATGATAAATTATTATTAACTTTGATGATATTATATATATTATTAGTAACATTAGCATTATATTTTAACAGTAAATCTTGGATGCAATATAAAGGCGATTATAAAACATCAGTAGATGAAGTATTAGATGATGAAGAAGATAAGTTAAGATCAACTAGAACAAGATGGTGGAATCTACTTAGTAAAAACAAGTTATTTTTTTATATAATTTTTGTAGGAGTAGGATTTATTAGTTTAGTATCAATGTGGATATTAAAATGGTGGGATCAAGTATATCCAAGTACAGAAACATCATCAAAATATTTTATGACATTTATGAAAGTTATTATGGGCTATGCAACAATAATAGGTCTTATAGCATTATCATTTTATTTTCTCTCTTATACCCCAGCACCATTAACAATAATAGTAAATATTTTAAACATTTTAATTCTTTCAGGAGTTGTAGCAATGTTTTTTGAAAAAACAACAAAGGTAGCTGCATCCGCAGCATTATCAGGTTTGTTTACTTTAATATTTTTATTAATAGGTGGTAAGGTTTGGTTAGGAGCTATTATAGGAGGATTAATAGGAATGTATATTGGAAAGCCAGTAACAGGTACTGGTGCAAAAGATGTAAAACCAAAACCATTTAGACAATTCTTATATTCTGTAATATTATATTTACCATGTTTGTTTATAAAATTGGTAGATTATTTAAAAGAAGAATTTGGTTTAGTAAAAGGCGATAAGAGTACGCTAATACTAATATGTATAGAAATAATATTAATATCACTAAGATTTTTAATACCATTTATTTATAAATTATTTCAAAAACAATTAATGCCTCGAGGAAATGTTTTAATCAAAAATCCTATATCTTTACATAATCCTACAAGTTTAGGTGTTTTTGAAAGTATACAAGAGAGAAAAGATAAAGATTTAACAGAAAAAACATTTATGAATTATAATTATGCTTTATCATTTTGGATATGGATAATACCACAATCATCATCAATAAGCACAGCATATTCAAAACCAACAGATTTAGTAAATATAAATGATTTAATAAAAATTATATTTAATAAAAATAAAATAGAATTTTGGGGAAATACAACCCATGTTAATGAGTTAAATGAACATATGGTAAAATTATATACATTAAAGAAATTTGAATATCAAAGATGGAATAACTTTATTATAAATTATTATGGAGGAACTTTAGATATTTTTATAAATAATAAATTAGTATCATCAACGCCAAATATTACTCCTCTAAATAATATTCAAAATGCAACAGTTGGACAAATAGATGGTGTATATGGAGGTATAAAAAATGTAGTATATTTTAAAAATACTTTAACTAAACAAGAAATAAATATAATAAATAATTTTTAGAGTAAATCTATTAAAACATCTATTAATAGATTTATAAATTTAGAAAATTTATCTAGTTATATTATATTATGGGATTATTAGGAATAATATTAACTGTGGCTTTAATCGCATTTGTTGTATATGCTATCTGGTGGCTTTTTCTTAAGAAAGCCAAATTATTAAGCAATTGTAGATCTGGTACAAAACAATTAGTTATTTCGCCAAAAAAATTACATGGAAATAGTAATAGTAATAATTATGCGTATTCAGTATGGTTTTATGTTACTGACTGGTCTTACCGTTTAAGTGAACCTAAAGATTTATTAATTAGAGGTGGTGCAGGAGGAACAGCTAATCCAAGAATTACTTTAGCACCTTATGAAAATAATCTTACTATTAGTGTTAATACATTCCCAACACATGGTGGTCAACAAAATAGTGGTCAACAAAATAGTGGTCAACAACCTTTAGGATCAAGTGGATTGCCTGCTGGCTCACATCCATTAGGTCCAGCTCCTGCTCAAGCCCATACTTGTGCTGTAAATAATTTCCCACTTCAAAGATGGGTAAATCTTATTGTAAGTCTTAACAATCGTACTATGGATGTTTATTTAGATGGTAAATTAGTTAGAACTTGTATTCTTCCAGCTCCAGCCAAAATTGATCCTGATGCTCCAGTTATTTTAACACCTGGTGGTGGATTTAAAGGCTGGACATCTAATACTCAGTACTTTTCTGGTCCATTAAATCCACAAGAAGCTTTCAATATTTATGCAGCTGGACCAAAATGTGGTGGTATGTCACTATTTGATAAATATAAATTACGTGTTACATATTTAGTAAATAATCAACCAGAAGCATCTGTAACTATTTAATTAATTATAGAATAAATTCTATATTATATTCTATAATATATATAAGAATATGAATAAGTTTGAATCATTTAGTAGTAGAAAAAATTTAACTGGAGGAGCTAATTTTTTAAATTCTAATGGAATTGTAGCAAAATTAGGGTTTCTTATATTAGTTATTTTTATCTTTGTTGTATTACTTAAATTAGGTACACGTATTTTATCGTATATTTTTACACCATCTAGTGATCCTATTCTATTAAATGGAATGAAAGATGGCTCAACTCTAACATTAGTACCAGTTGATCCTAACCAACCTGGTGCTGTTCCTATATTAAGATCTGTAGATCAAAATGATGGTTTAGTATTTACTTGGTCATCATGGATATTCTTAAAACAGCCTGACTTACCTAATCATGGTTGTGCACCTGGTGCTTGTCCTGACCAACAGCAAAGATGGAGACATATATATAGTAAAGGCAGTGATACAATGGGTACAAATGGTATGATGCAACCTAATAATGCACCAGGGTTATATGTTTCAAATGATTATAGAAATTTAGCAGTAGTAATGAGTACATTTGATAATCCAAATGAAAAAATTATTATTGGTGATTTACCAATTGGTCACTGGGTGAGTGTTATAATAAGACAAGATCAACACAGATTAGATGTATTTATTAACGGAACATTAACACGTAGTGCAATATTAAATGGTGTTCCTAATCAAAATTATGACCCAGTCTATATGGGATTAAATGGAGGGTTTTCAGGTTATTTATCACAGCTACAGTATTTTGCTTATGCATTAGGAGCAAATAAAATTCAAAGTATTGTGGCAGCAGGACCAAATCTAAGATCGATTGATGGAAATCTAAATAACACTGACGCTGATTATTTATCATTTAGATGGTATTTCCCATTACAAAGTAGTGAAATGCAATAAATTTTTTAACTTTATATTTTATATATAGTAATTATAAGATTGATGTCAATTACTATATGTGATGTTAGTATTAATGTTGATAAAGATAATCCAAATATTGAACCTTTTATTAATGGTACAACAACAACTTTGATATCAGGTGATCTAGATGTATCATGTACAATATTATCTGGTGAATGTAATAAATCATTTTGTGATGATAGAGGAATTATTAACCAACGTAATTATCAAATTAGAAAACAAAATTTTAATTTACAACGGGAAACTAATAATACATATAGACCAGATATATTTACTGCTGCAGCTGATAATACAAAAAGAGAGGCTGGAGCAAAATTTATTACAACATTTCCTAGTTATTGTCAAAAATGTTCAGGATTTTCTAGAGTATCAAACTCAAATGAATATCCTAAATGTGATGCTGATATTACATTAGAGGATAATTTATTAAATAAAAAAGCTTACATGTTTAAGAGTAGATTAAATAACGTAATAAGCGGACCTATTATTAATTATACAAATACAGGAGTTAAAAGTGCAGTATTATTTGGTGGTAATACTGGCATTGGTTTAACTCGTAACCAACAATTATCTAATATAGGTAGAGGATTATTACCAAATGGACGTAAAGGATTAAAATTTGGTGTTCAATCTTTGGAAGGTATTTCTTTATATTCAAATTCTAATATTTATAATAGTAATCCAAATGGAGTATATGGTGCTACAGTAGTTAGACCAGCTCCTCTAGATAGAAGATTTGCTAGCAGAAGTATTCCTGCTTTAATTCCTATATGTCAACGATAATATTAGTTAAATTATAATGTAATTTATATATTATAATTAATATATATAATGGATATATTGACGGGTGAAAATAATGTAAATCCAAGCACTAGAACACTAACTTCTATAAAATCTAATATAAATAATGACTTAAATTTAGATAATAGTTTAACACCTGAATCAGAAAAGTTTTCATTTTTTAACTATATTATGAAAGTAGTTCGGTATATTTTAGTTATATATTTAGTAGCTTATATTATTTTAACAATATTAAACCAATTAGATTTATTACCATTATGGTTAAAAGATTTATTTAGTCCTTTTGATTTAGTTGAAAGAATATATTATAATAAAGATAATAACACTAAAAAAGATAAAGATAATAAAAAAGATAAGGATAATAAAAAAGATCAACAACTAGCAACTAGTATTCAAAAAGAAAAACCTAGACCTGAATACATTCCACCAACACCTCTACCACAAAAAGATAATCCATTACCGAAACCAGATTTGTCAACAAGCACAACACAATCAAGTAAAATAGCTAATAAATCTGGGTATTGTTATATCGGCGAAGATCGTGGTTTTAGAAGTTGCATTAAAATTAAACAAGGTGATAAATGTATGTCTGGTAATATATTTTCCACAGAAGCATTATGTATAAATCCTAATCTAAGACCTTAATTATTTTCTAGTAATAAATTCATTGTTTCTAATTTTTTTATTGATTTGTCTATATTATTTTCTTCTTTTATTCCATCAAATAAATAATCTGTATTTGGTGTTTTTTCATTTTTTTTAATCTGTTTATAAATCAAATCTATATTATTCAATATATTTTTTATTATATTATTATTTTTAATTAATGGATTATTATAATTAATTTCTTCTGTTAAAATACTAATTGCCCAATAGATTAAATATTTTCTTGCTCTGTTACTAGATGGTCGATATTTAATACAGAATAATGATAATAAAGCATTTATTGTATTTTCATTATTTTTTTTATCTTGAGACATAAAAATTATTCCTTCCCATAACATCCATATTATATTCATTTGATATTTATTTTCTACTGGTACAAAAGATCTTCTTTCACATTCCAAAATAATTTTTTTTTGTTTATATATACTTTCAAATTTTAATATCCATTCTAGCCAATAACACGCAGCCACAGTATCTCGATTTGCTTCTGATATATTAAACATAAATTCGTTAATTGCTATAAAAATTTCTTTAGGATCTTTATTAGTAAAAATTTGATTTGCATATTCAATATTATTAGCATTTAATCTATTAGTTATATTTGTAATATCAAATTCTTCACTATTTTTAATAGCATAATTTTCATAACAATGTCCTTTTTTTGAATAACATAATATTGTAATTATTTCTGCAAAAAGCTTACGTATATCATTATTATTTCTTAAATATAATTCATTATCTTGATATCCATTATTAACTATATTTTTAAATACTTCAAATCTTTTTGATAAATATAATGGTAATTTAGGGTTAGATATATGAATATATCTACTAGAATATGTTATTATGCAATTCCATAAATCATTATAATGTCCTGCGCATATTAATTCTACTGCCCAATAACATGCTGGCTCTATATCATTATTATGTATTGATTTAATAAGCTCTATTTTAACTTTTGATCTAGAAAATTCAGAAAATGTTAGGTTTTTAAAATCAGAGGAATTTCGGACATCATTTATTTCATTTTCATTCATATATTGTTAAACATATAAAAAAAATAACTATAATACATATAAGGATGAATTTTATAAGTAAATTAAATAAAATTACTTGCTTAGAAATTATTTTATTTGTTTTATTAATTAGTTTGCTACTAGTGATCTTAAACAGAAATAATAAAGAAGGATTTATAGACGAAAAATCTGATTTTGTTAGACATACAGATAATGATATATATGATGATTTTTATGCTAATGTATATGATAAAATTTTACATAATGGTACTAAAAATAATTTTGAAATAGAAAATATTTTTACAAATCCATCTCCTAATAATTTAGTATTAGATATTGGATGCGGTACAGGACATCATGTAAAAATATTAAGTGATTTAAATATTAAAGCATTAGGAGTTGATAGTTCATCTTCTATGATAAAAAAATGTAAATCTAATTTTCCTGGTTTAAATTTCAAAGTATCTAATATTTTAAATACTATGGAATTCCCAGAAAATACATTTAGTCATATATTATGTCTCTATTTTACTATATATTATTTTAAAGATAAAAGACAATTTTTAGAAAATTGTTATCAATGGTTACGACCTAATGGTATATTAGTTATACATCTAGTTAATATTAACAAATTTGATCCAATAGTTCCTAGTGCCACTGATTGCGATACCGAATCAAAGAGACCAACCAAAAGTCTAATTAATTTTGATAAATTTCATTATAAAGCTAATTTTATACAAGATAAAAATATTAATTTTAATACTATTAACTTACTTGAACCGAATGTTGTATTTAAAGAACAATTCAAATTTAATAATAAAAATAAAACACGTATAAATGAACATAAATTATATATGTCGTCGCAACAGTCAATTCTTGCTGCTGCTAGAGAAGTTGGATTTATTTTACAATCTCAAATTGAAATGAAAGATATTCAATATGATTATAACTATTTATATACATTACAAAAACCTTCTTGATTATAATATAATATATAATATAATATTATATGCTAGATACAATAAAACATAACATAGATGTTATAGGTATTACTGCGAGTATTATTGGTTTACTACGTTTTATACCTATGGTTTTTGAAATATATAAAACTAAAAAAACTAATAATTTTCCATATTTAATGTTAGGTTTTGCAATTATATCTACTATATTATGGTTGATTTATGGTTTTATTAATTACAGTATAAGTTTACTTATTTCCGCAAGTATTGCTCTCTTTGTATATCTATTTATTTTGTTTATGAAATTAAAATATTAATAATCTTATTGCAAATATTTACCAGTTCTAGCACAATATAACCAAAATAATGATAATATAAATAAAATTCCACTTGTTATATATGCTACTAAATGTACATCTGTTTTAATTGTAAAATATGATCCTAACCAAGAAGAAAAAGCAATAAGTATCATTAATGGTATGCCTATCTTTACATTAACATAATTATTTTTGTAATAATTATAAACTGCTGCAATAGAAAGAGGAGGCAGTGATACAAATAGTGTAGTACCTATAGCAGTCTTATGAGTTTTTAATATTGTTAATATTGATAATAATGGTAATAATAATACACTTGTACCAGTTCCTAATGCACTTGAAAAAAATCCTGTTATAAAACCTGCTATTGTTATATATAATATTTCAATCATATATATATATATTTAAAAATAATAATATTAGTATTTTATTATGGAATATTATTATTATTTAATATTTTTTTTTATAATTATTATAGTTTTTAGATTCTATGTAAAAATAACTTATAAATTTTGGGCATATCAACCTGTATTTCATTACTATAATTTACTATATTGGATATATCCAATCGGAATTATAAATAGAGAATTACCAGAATCAAATAAATTTTGTAATTTTATAAATATAACAAACAAAACATTTTTCGAGTATACAGATAATGAAATTAATGATATAGTTGACTTATTAAGAAATCATTATAATCGCAATAGAGAAGCTAACTATTTGCCAACAATTGATTATTTTAAAAATTTTTTTAAAGGTCATACCGATAAGTGTTTTATATCTGTATATAATAATCCTATTTATAAAATAGATGATAGTCATGATAAAAAAGATATAAAACAAGAAAATGAAATAATAGGAGTAATAACAGGCAAACCTATAAGTATATCAATAAAAAACACTGGAAAGTTTAAAGCATATTATGTGGATTTTTTATGTGTAAATCGCGAACATAGAGAGAAAAATGTAGCTCCTCAATTAATTCAAACATATGAATACACACAACGACATAACGTTAAAGATCATAAAATTTCTCTCTTTAAACGAGAAGGCAAACTTACTGGTATTGTACCTTTATCTATATACAAAACTTATATGTTCAATACTAAACCGATTGTAACCAGTAAAAATTTAACACAAAAAATCATTACTATAAATAGTATTAATTATAATGTGTTGACTGAATTTATAGATAACAATAAAGATATGTTTGATTGTATAGTTACTATAAATAAAGGTAACTTATTAGCTCTTATAAATGCTAATATATATATTGTATATGGATTGTTAGAAGATAATAAATTAGTTGCTTGTTATTTTTATAAAACAAATAATATTACATATACAGTTGGTAATTTAGATAGTAAAGAAAATCAGTCTTGTAAATCGATAGACTTATTATCTTCTGTAAAAATTTGTAAAGATGAAATATTTATTATAGGATTCATTTTATCGCTAAATAAATATATTCAAGCAACAAATAAAATCAGTAAAACTGATATTAACTATGTTAATATTGAAAATATTAGTAACAATAGTATAATTACTCAATATCTACTAAATAAATCTTTTGTACCTAAACATATTGCTCCTATGGCATATTTTTTTTATAATTATGTTAAAAGACCATTACAATCAGATAAAGTGTTAATAATTGTTTAACGTACATATTTACCTGCTCTTACAAAAGAGTCTAAAACATAAATGATAAAAACGCCTAAAAATACATATAAAATTAATTCTTCGGTAATTAAATGATTCTGTTCTTCTTTTTGTTCTTCTAAAAGATATAAAATATTATCTAATTTTTTTAATAATTCACTATTTGAGTCTAAATTATTTCTAGTAGGCATAGGTTGAGTATAATTATTATAATTATCAATATATTGTTGATACATATCATTTGCCTGTGTTGCTTCTAATTTATTATAATTGGTTTCATCAATTGGATTATCATTAAATTGCATAGGAGGGGTATGACTATTTTGTTTTTGTATATTAATATTATGTATAGGTTTTTGAACTGGAATAAAATCTCCCATATTATCTAAATCAGAATCTGAGTTGTCTGATTTATATAACTCATTTAACATATTTTTATCTATTTTTTTTGGCTGATTCTTATTCTTGTAGGTTTGATTTTTTCTCTCTACTGTTTTTTTTTCATTATTATTATCATTTTCTTCATAATTTACTGGGGCTGCTGACATAACTAAAGAGCTCATACTTATAAAAAAAGGATATTAAATTATTTTAAAGTTATTCATAATTATTTAGATAAAACTATTATTTTACTAAATAATATATTTTATATAGACATATCATCAATAAATAATATATTTTCTCGTTAATATATAAATGGTAAAAGCTAAAACAACATTATTTCAAAAATTTGCTAATAATTTTTATCATCCAATTAATAATAGTAAATTGCTCGCAGGTTTAGGAATGATTGTATTAAATTTATTTTCAAAATATGTAGTATTAGATTTAAGTAAAAGTCAAGAAGCCTTTATAAGAAATACACTAACTAGAGAACTTCTAATTTTTGTTGTTTCTTTTGTTGGCACTAGAGATTTACTTTTATCTCTCTTCTTAACTGCTACATTTGTAGTATTATCAGGAACTGTTTTTAATGAAAAAAGTCCTTTTTGTGTTATCCCAGAAAAATATAAATATTTACATAATCAGGTAGATTCAAACCGAGATGGTAAAATTAGTAATGAAGAAATTCGAAAAGCTCAAGAATTATTATATAAAGCTAATATGCAAGGAAAATTATAAATTTATTCTAAAAATATAATAAATTTATAATATAAGATGAGTGAAGATAGATATAATATAAAAGATCTTATAAATGTAAATCAAATAGGACGAATTAAATTTGATATATCAGGTATACAGCAACTTACTAAATTAAGTCTAAATAATCCTAGCTATAATCCTAAAATTCTAGATAGTTTAACCAATACTGAATTTTTTTGTCCTTTATATAATAGGTTATACAGAAAAGATGAAAAACTATTCACATTGACTAAACAATTTATTAATTTTAAAAATAGTGATGTATCTAGTAATGATCTCCTTAAAAAAGTTACTAATCAAAAAATAATGAATGATTTTATTAAAAAAACTTTTTTTAAACAAGGTAAAAATCCAAATTTTAATGATCAACAGATAAATGAATTTAAAAAAAATGGTAATATAAAAATAGAAGAAGAACTTTTATTAAATAATGCATTAATAATTTTAAATAAAATTATTTTAAAAAACAAAAAGGCTATAATTTATTATAAAAAAGAAAAAGATGCGCGTAATCGGCAATATTATTTAACTAGTTTACCATTTGATATTAATAATGTTAATATTAAGGATATTGAACAATGTCCAGATTATAGTAAAATTAAAATTTGTAATAAAACTACTAGTTTACCACCTCGAATAGATACTATAATAAGTAATTTATCTGAGAAAGATAAACAAAAAATTAAAAATAGAAGTAAAGAACAAATAGAATTATTTAGAAAAGCCTTTTCTGGTAATGATAGTGAATTATCAAAAAAAATAAAATTATTAAAAGATCAAGAAAATAGTAATATTACAAAAAGTGTTATTATCTATGATTTAGTAAAAAAAATTCTAAATAAACCTGACCCAAATAAACCTGAGCCAAATAAATTTGGATTATTAGCTAACTATGTTGATCTATTAGATGAAGATATTTCGAGAACCAGTTTTGAAGATTTAATTGAAAATCAACGTATTAGAATAGTGGATAATTTCAAAGAATATAAAAGTGATAAACTATTTGCTGAAGAAACTTTTAAAAAATATATAGAAGATATAGTTCAAAAATATTTTAAAGAGAGAGAAAAACTTAAAAATGATGATTATAATAGTAGTATAACATTACAATTATTATTAGATGATGAGAATATAAAAAAAATTCCAAAATCAATATTTAGTAGAGATACTTGGCATGAAAAATATGAAGATACTTATAGTTATTTTGACAATAATTATAAAAAAACTAAAAAACAATTAAAAGATTATAAAAAAGAATGTAAAGAATTAGATACGAGTGGCGATTATACTATTAAACAACAAAAAATTATAGATAATTGCAAATCATTATGTGGATATTCTATTCCTGGGCATAGTATTGTAGACTGTGCAAAAAATCACTTATCTTGTAATATTTGTAAAACATTTGTTAATTGTTCATTTGGTACTAATATTAGAAATCAATGTAAAACAAGAAAATTAAAACCTGATACAAAAGCTTATTTAATGTCTAATCTTTTTAAAATTCAAAGACCACCAATTAAAACATTAAAATATCCAACTAAAATCATTACTTTTGGTAACCCGCCAATTCCTCGTGGTGGTAAAAAAAAAACTAAAAAAGCTAAAAACCCGAAACATTATAAACGAGGCAAAACTATAAAACGATATAAAAAATATAACAAGAGAAAAACATATAAACGATAAAATAAATATTTATAACAAACTATTTATTTTATATTTAAATTTACCATAAATTCTAATATTAAATCTTCAGGAATTTCATTAAAATCTACTAGTTTTTTATTTTTTTCATATCTTTCATATGCATTTTCTATTTTAAGTTGTTTTTGAAAAGCTATATTATCATTAAAATATTTCATTGCTGTTTTAGGTCCACATTTTTTAAATATTCCTGGTATATCATCACTTTTATCTCCTATTACTATTTTACAAAATAAATCTTGTTCTGCATTTCCTGACCATTTTTTACTAGTAGTTAAATCTTGATATTTTAGATTGATGATTTTAACATTCACACTTGCTAATTGTAGATAATCCATATCATTTGCGATAATATATATATTTGAATCTGGTAGTTGTGATCTTATATACTTACAAGTTAGAGCATTACAATCATCTGCTTCAAGACGTTCATGATATAGAGTTTGGATATCTAATTCTTTAAGAATATCTTTTCCTAACTTAAAGAATGGTCCACCCATAAATGTATCATCATATTGACGATTTTCTTTATATTTATCAAATAGACTATTTCTCCAAATATCTTTTCTTGGACAATCTAAAGCTGCGAAAAGTTTATAATCTTTAATTTTTAGTCTTTTCGGTATCTCTTTTAATTTTTCTATAAATGTTTTTTTAAATTTCTCTACAAATATTTCATTTTCAATAGGATTATTCAGTTCTACATCTGGTTGAGCTAACTTCCACCATCCAATTAAAGCATAAAATCTATAAAATATAAAGTAACTAGTGTCTAACAATATATAATTTGTTGATGTCATTATAGTTAAATATATAAAATAATATATAATTCAATTTTAAACAATATACATTATTATATAATATATGACAACTTTTATTTGTAATTGTAATTTTTGTAAAAGCAATAATAATAATAATCCAATTATTTGGAAAAGAGGTAAATTATATAATACTACAATTGTATGGAAATGGAGTAATATAATTACTTGCCGCGGATATTCTAATAATAAATTAGTAAGTATGTGGTATATTTGGGGTTATTATCATAGAATTAATTATTGTAAACAAGCAAAACAGTTACCTTATATATTTTATTATATAATAAAATGTATGGATACTATATCAAAAAATATTAATTATATTTTAATATATATGAATTATAAAACAATTTTTGAATTATTATAGATCAAGACTAATTGTATTATTACTTTTACTAGATGACTGTTTGCGGTTTGACTTTGGTTGTTTTTGACTACTTAATTCTTTTAATTCTGAAATACTCACAGTACTAGGATCACGTTCCTCATTATTATCAGCAGTAAGATTTACTTGTTTAGTTTTTAATCCAGATAAAAGTTGACTTATATCACTTGGACCTTTCATTTCAGCTCGTCTTTGTGGGGCAGGAGTTTTAATCTGTTGTGGTTCATCAAATGGAGCAAATTTTTCTTGAATACTTATACCAGCTTGAGTTTTGGAAGAAGTTAGATCAGGTCGGTTAGTTGGTGGTGCATAACGTTGACTTTTGGCAGTTTGAGTTTGCATTGGTGGAGGAGGGGATCCCATATTTGGTGGTGGAATATCATTATTTCCTGGAACAAAATTATTCATAAAATTACCAAAACCTGGGTTAGATTCTCCCATAGAATTAACTGCAGCCTGTGTAAATTGTTGCATTAATTCAGGATTTTGTTTCATAATATCGTCCATACCAGGTAAGGCAGATTTAAACATAGTATTTGTCATATGAACCATAATAGCAGAACCACCTAGTTGGAAAAGAAGTTTAAGTTCAGGGGCTAATTTAGCTTTGGATTTATATTTATCATGTAATTCCTGAAATATTTCATCATAATCACTAATATTTTCATTAACCTGTTCACCCCAACCATCCATTTTAAGATCAAAAGGATCAAACTTACTATTTAAAAATTCTAAACCAGTAACACAAGCCATCAACATTTTACCTTGGAATTTTGCACTATTTGCTTTTTCTCTCTCCGCAATAATCATTTCATATTCTCCCTGTAACTCTTGTAATGGCGAATCCATTGTATATTTTTTGGTTAAATTAGCTCCTTTTCGTTCAAGATCTTCTAATCTCCGTAAGTATTTAAATTTCTCTCTTACCAATTCTTCTCGTGTCATAGGTGCTTCATCCGAAACTACTGGTATAGGATTTACTTTTCCATAACCATCCCAAGTTTTATTAATATTTAAATTTGTGGCTGTTTGTTCACCTAGTCTAGAAGAATCACCACCTAAGTTTACTGCTTTTTGAGTTGTACTTTCAATATTAATTGTATTATCATCTTTACTATCAGAGAGAGAATTAATAGCACTATTAAATAACGATGATCGTGAATTTTCAGTGTTTTTTTTATCTATATCTATACTTAAATCGTTAAGTTCATTTTCTAATTCACTTAACTCGCCAAGTCCAACATCTCCTGTAGATCCTCCTTTTTTTTTTTTCATTCATTAATAATTCTATTCCTCCACCAAAATTAACAGAAGGTTGTTTACCTAGTGTAGGTTCTGATGAAGTATTTAAATTTATATCGGTTTTACCATCTCCACTATTTAATTCTATAACTACTGGTTCAAGCTCACTCATTATACATAGATAAGAACATATAATTTTAAGTAATACGAATTAAATATTATTTAAAATTATATTTTGAATTTATTGACTAAATTCATTATTTTGTCATTATCTTGTGATAAAAACCAAATCGCTTGCAAAAATGAATCTGCTAAATCATCACGTTTTTTATGTTTGTTAAACATTTCTACTACTTTTTCTTTGTTTATATTATCCATAATATTTTCTAGTAAAATATTTTTAGTTATGGTTATACTTAGTTTTTTTCTCTCATTGTAAGTAGTTTTTTTTGTCCCAATAAATGTTTTAAGTTTATTAGCTGCTGATATATATAAAATATTATCTATATTTTTCATTATAAAATATTGACTTATCATTCCTTGAATACATTTCATTCTATTAGCAATAGGGCTTATCTGATTTTCTATTAAAACATAATCTATATTAGTAAATGTAAAAACATCTATTTTATTTAAATTATCTCTTATAGATTTTCCTATATCAATTAAATTTATACTATTACATTTTAAATTTGATATAGAATTAAGAAGATTTTTTTCAATATATTGTTCAATTTGTTGTATTATTGATTGTTTATTATTTTTTATAACTTCTATATTATACTCGTTACAAAGATTATTAAGACTATCTAATTTTAATGATTTATATTTTGTTATACTTGATGTAGGTAGTTTATAATTTGATGAATTTGCATGTGTTTTGCAATAAAAATTTTCATCTTTATAGTATTGGGCTTGTTTATTACATACTTTTATATTTTTTTTATTTTTAATATTACAATTACATTTATAAGTTTTTTCGTCTGAAAGGTTAATTACATCCCAAAATTTAACATCAAAACCATCAGTATTAGTTTCTAAAATACAAATAGCTAAATTTTTTATTCCTACATCAATACTTAAAACTTTCATATATATATACTTATTATAACTTTTAATATATTATATATAAAGTTATAATATTTAATTATGACTATTTAAATTTATAACCGGTGTAAATTTACTAGCAGCATAGAGATAATTTTTTAAATAATTATCTTTTAGATCACTATTCTCAAATGGTAAATAATTATCAGTTACACCTTGTATAAGATAAGGATTTTGTACTAAAGGTTTATTTTCTGATACAGTAATTATATTAGAACAATTACCTAATGCAATACTTTGATTATTTGCAATTATAGTATCAGCATTTTTCATTAATAATAATCTATAATCCATATTTGAAGTCATATATAAATATTAATTATTTTATTTTATTTATTTAATTTTTATTAAATAATTTTAGTAATCGATCTTTTTTCATATTTTTTAAATTTTCAACAGTTTCTAATGAATCTTTTAATGCTAAATCACGAAGATCGTCGACTTTCATTTTTGATAAACTTTTGCCCGAACTTTTTTTTGTACTGTTATCAGAATTATTTTTTTCTAAGCTACTATCGGTTATTTCTTCTACAGGTTCATAATCTTTTACACTATCTTGATCACTATCGTCACTATCTTGATCACTTTCTTCACCACTATCATTTTTATTATTTTCAGTTATAAGCATATCAGTTATATCTGCAACTGCTACAGTTTTAATGTCTTCACTACCTAAATTAACCTCTTCAATATTATCTAAAGTTCCAATATTAATTTCTTGTGTAGTCAATGTAATTTCTTTTTCTTCAGTTTCAGGATATATTTTTATGTCTTCTTCAGAATCATCATCGGAATAGTCACTTTCATCATCAGATACTTCTATCTTACTATTTTCTAGTTCAAATTTAAGTTTGCTCTGTTCGATTGCTGAATTTAGAGCAATACTTGAAGCTAATTCTGTAGGAGAATTATTTTGAGATTTGATAATAAATGATTGTAAAACTTTTCCTTGTTCAACAATACTATTTTCTAATATTTTAAATCGGCGTAAACAATAAAACATTATTGCTCCAGAAACTAATAAAGTCATAGCCAATGATATTATAAACCCAATGCCTTCTAAGCCAAATAAATTCATTTAATTATGATTTATATATATTTTTTAAATTATAATTAAACGTATAATTATATATCTATATTTTTTATTATAGTTTTTGCATTATCTATTATATTTTTATTATAACCTAAGTCTTCTAAAACCTTAATTCCTCCCTTAATATTAGAAATACCTTCATCTAATTTATAAGTGTTATTATTTTTTAACACTTTCATATGTTTATTAGTTACTTTTTTATTTTTATCTAATAATTTACATAGTGAAACATAGTGTGTAGTTAATATATAATTAATATTAGCATGATTTGATAAATATTTTAAGAAGCTATAGGCACTTGCAATTGCTTCTGAAGGATTAGTTCCAGAATATATTTCATCAAAAATACAAAAATGTCTCTCTTTACTAGAATTATTTGTTAAACTATCTAAAATTTCTTTACACCGTCTTGCCTCTGCTTGAAATAAACTGTCTCTTTGTGATGTATCTGGTATATTAATATAAGAATGTATATAATTATAAGGATTTATTGTTGCCTTTTTATAACAACCTACTCCAATTTGTTGCGAAATAATAATATTAAAAAGTGTAGTTTTTAATAGAGTAGTTTTTCCAGCTGCATTAGGGCCTGTTATTAATATTTGTTTGTTTAAATTATAAGTGTTTTTAATAGGATCATTATTAATTAATGATGCAAAATATGCATCTGTAAAAGTAGTAGTTTTATTGCTAAATTTACAATAGTTTATTCTAGAATTACTAATATGATTCTGAATATTTTTAATATTTAATAAATAATAGTGTAAATCAATACAATATTCTAATGATTCTCTAAAATTGTAATTTGTATTTAATTCATAAAAACATTTGAGTATATTACCAATTTTTGTAACATGAGTTATTTTAATTTTATGTAAATCTATTTTTTCTAATTCACTTTTTAATAATAACAAGTGGTTTTTAACTTTTATATTTGATTGTAAAAATTTATCAAATGATTTTTTTGAATATTTACTAATATTATCTATATTACTAATTGAAAAATCTATAAATTTATTTATATTTAATAGAGTATTTTGTATTTTATATATATTTTTGTAAAAATTATAGCAAGAGTTTATATTTTGATATATGTTAAATATATAAAATCCTAGTGAAAAAATCAAAAACATTTTTTGACTAATATCAACTTCGGAAAATCTAGAAAATAATTGTCCTAATATATGATTTTTAAATAATTTTATAATAGTTTGTATATATGCTGTTAATGAAATTGGTATTCCTTGAATTTTTAAAATAAAAAAAGGCATAATAAGCATAATAATCGGAACTGCTAAACTAAGAACCGGAGAAGTTAAATTATATACAGTTAATATTTGTAATATAGATGGTGATCTATTTAAACTTTTAAAATACTCTATATCTATATATTTATATTTTTCATAAAATCCTGTTTCATTATTAATTTCACTTAAAATATTTTCAACATCTTTAACATTATTATCATCATAATTTCTTATAGAAATATAATTCTTTAAAAACTCTTGATTATCTTTTAAAAATTCTAAATCTGTTGTATAATATTCGCTCCATTTATTTACTAATTTTGTTGAATTATTTGATAAATCAGATAATATATTGTTATAGAGTGAATTATTATTAGATATATCTAATAATTCTAATTCATTTTTTATATTCTCATTTAATTTGTATTTATTATCTAAATAAGATATAGGCAACTGAAATTCTATTTTATCATGAAACTCTTTAATATTATTATTTGTGATCTTAGAAAACATAAATAATAATATAATTGTATTCTATTTTTTACAAGTAATTACGAAATTATTAATTTCCTTTATAATCATTTGGTAATTCACTAATTTGAGTATTATAAAAACTTTCAATATCTTTTAAATTTCTAATATCTCTCCGAGTTACAAAATTTATTGCTACTCCTTTTCTACCCCATCTTCCACTTCTTCCAATTCTATGTAAATATGTATTTACACATTTTGGAATATCAAAATTTATAACTGTACTAACTTGTTGGATATCAATACCTCTTGCTGTTACATTTGATGAAATTAATACTCTACTATTACCCAATCTAAATTGATCATAATTTTTTAATCTATCTTCTTTGTCTAAATTACTATGAATTTGAGCTACTGGATAACCATCTTGATTCATTGCATCATATAAATCATTTACGCGTCTAACACTATTACAATAAATAATACATTGTGCTACAGTAAATGTACTAAATAGATCTTTAAGTGTTTCATATTTCATATTATCATCTTCTAAATTAACATAATACTGCTTAATTCCTTCTAATGTTAATTGTTCTGCTTTAACAATAATTTTTACTGGATTTCTCATAAATTTTTCAGTTAAATAATGTAGTGAAGTAGGCATTGTAGCACTAAATAATGCTATTTGAATATGGTTAGGTAGAAATTGAAACACACTATATATCTGTTCTTTGAATCCTGACGATAGCATTTCATCAGCTTCATCTAAAACAACTAGTTTTATGTTATCTGTTACTATATGTTTTCTTCTCATCATATCATGAATTCTACCTGGACAACCCACTATAATATGTGGAGCATTTTCTTTAATTATTCTAATATCTGTTTCTGTTGATGTTCCTCCAACTAACAGCTGTGTTCTAAGTCTTTTTATATTAATACCTATAGAATCTAATACTTTTTTGATTTGACATGATAACTCGCGTGTAGGTGACATAATAACCACTTGAGGAGATTCAATTTCTAAATTAACTAGCTCTAAACTAGAAATAGTAAAACAGGCAGTTTTGCCTGTACCAGATTGTGCCTGTGCTATAACATCTTTCCCTTTTAATATAGGACAAATAGATTGTCTCTGAATTGGACTAGGTTTTTCAAACCCATATGCATAAATACCTCTTAAAAGTTCTGGATTTATGTCTAAATCATCCCAAGAATTGATTACATTTAGATTTTTTTCAGAATTATTATTATTGTCAGAATTATTATTATTGTCAGAATTATTATTAATGTCAGAATTATTTTGAGACATAATATTATTTAATCATATTTATTTAAATAATATTTTTAAAATAGATATTATAATTTATTTTTAGCAAGCCATAAGTTTAAATAATACTGATAAACCTAATATTTGCCATACACTAGTAACGGGTTTTACTACAGTTACCAATTTTACTAACACTTTATTCCAAAGATATTCTCCTATTAATAATAAAATTAATAGAGATATAAAAGTAAAAATTAAACCTCCGATTACTCCAGCCGCCGGATGAGGTCCAGCGACTATGTCACCTACACTTTTTTTCGATTCTCCCATATATATATTTATATATATAAAAAATATAAATAATAAGTTAATATTTATATATAGATGAGATATAGTCTACATGATTTTGAAAGTTATGTAAAAAATAATAACATAAAAAATTTAAGTGAAGAAACACTAGATATAATTGAAAAATTAGCTAATGAAGTTGGCGCACCTGAATATAGTAAAACACCTCAATTTAATAAACTACGTAGAAAAAAAAAACAATGAATTAAATGATGATGATTGGAATTGCATAAGACAATTTCAAGCAACTGAATTTATTAAACGAGAAGGATTAGATATTAATCTTTTTAATGTTCGAAAATCTCTAAATATTCTAACTGATAAAAATTATGATACTATATTAGAAAAAATATCTAATGAGTTCGATGAAGTAATTACTACAAAAACACCTAATGATGTTTTGGTCTTATGTAATTTATTTTATGAAATTGCTTCTTCCAATATTTTATTTTCAAGTTTATGTGCAAAATTATACAAAGATTTAATTATTAAAACAAATCATTTAACAAGTATAGTTACAAAAAATATTGAACTTTGTATAAAAAGTATAGATGAAATTACATATATAGATCCAGATTATAATTATGATAAATTTTGTGAAAATAATAAATTAAATGAAAAAACTCGTTCGCAATTTAATTTTTTAACTAGTTTAATGAAAAATGATATTATTTCATATACTTGTATATATGAGATTATTGAAAAACTATTTACTAAATTACATATACTAATCAAAGAAGGTAATAAAAAAAATGAGCTAGATGAAATAAGTGAACTAAACTATATATTAGTTTCAAATTCTTTTAATATAATTAGAGATAATGATAATAAAAAATATGATTATATTTTTAAATCAGTAAAAGAGATTAGTGAACTTAAAGTAAAAACTACACCTGGCATTAGTAACAAATGTATATTTAAACATATGGATTTATTAGATGAATTATAAAATATTAACTGTAAAAGCAAATGGTAAATTTTGACCATTCTGATTTTGTACAGAAATCATATCTAGTATAGGAGCTTTATCTAAAATTTTATATTCACTCTGATTAGTTGATTTACCTACATAAAATGCTACACTAGATATATTATTTGATTTAAATTTTACAACTAATTCTTTTGGTATAATCAAATAAATTATATGATAATTATACTCTTTTTGATCTATAATATTTTCTGATGTTATTTTATTCTCTAGTTTGTATAAAATATCTTCTGTACATCTTACCGATATTACATATATTTTATGATTAGGATATTGGCATTGGATACTTTCAGTTACCATCTGATTTATTGTATCTCGATCTTTAAGCTTTTTTGGAATACGAACCATCATTTCTTGTCTACACATATATGGTAGTAAACAGACTGCTGGTGGAACATAGATTGGCTTAACGCATGGTTCTGGCAGAGGTACATTTGATACAAAGATAGTTTCTGCTTCCATAGTTTCTGCTTCCATATTTTGACTATCCATTATAATGCAAAAAATAATATATTATTTTTTTCAATTTTTTACTTTTTATTTAAAAAGATGCTTATAATATGTAATATGAATATTACATATGATATAATAGAAAGTAAAGAAAATAATATTAGTGATATAGATAATCATAATAGCGATCATCATTCTAATGATGATCATTCTAATGATATAGGTAATATAATGTATAATCAAGATGAAATATTAGCATTAATAACTAATTACAATATAAATTATAGTGTAAGTTATTTGAATAATATAATGGAATTTTATAATATTAAAAAAAAGAAAAAAAACATGAAAAAACAAGATATAATAGATATTATAGTAGATTTTGAAACAAATCTAAGTAATAAAAATATTGTTTCCAAAAGAATTAAACTATTTTCTAATTTTATAGAATTAAAAAACAATGATTTTTTTAATAAATTTATTATTGGATCTTTATAATAATTTATATATACAAATTATATATATGGATGCTACTTCATTCCAAGCGCCTCAAAATATAAAAAATATATTTATTAAAGATAAAAAAGAAAAAGAAAAACAACAATATCTAGTAGTGCCGAATAGTAAAATAGATGAAGTATATAATATTTATCTCACTAATAAATCTCCTGAATTAATTGATGGATTACTAAATTTGGATGCTAATAATCTGTTATTAATAAATTATTATAAACCTGAAACATCTACTTTTAGTATTGAAAATTTAACAAAAAATATATTATTACAAAGTTTAGATAAATTATTTACAAATATAAGTGATAAAATTATACCAAGTGAAACTACCCCAAAATCACTTAAGGAAGAAGCCAAATTATTATCTCCAGAATTAACTAAATCACTAGTTGATGAAAAAGAAACTACCAAACCAAGTATAGAATTAGGATCATCTATTGGATCATCTATTGAACCATCTCCAGAGTTAACTAAATCACTAGTTGATGAAAAAGAAACTACCAAACCAAGTATAGAATTAGGATCATCTATTGGATCATCACCTAGTTTATCTATTGATAGTATAGATAGTATAGATAATGACAACGATTGGCCAGATAAATGTAATGTAACTTTAAATAAACGTCATACCAATTGGATAAATTTTTCTTATGGTAAAGATTATAATATATATGATGTTCCTCCTGATGGAAATTGCTTTTTTTATTCATTTATTGAAGCATTAAAATATAGATTACCTTTAGAATATAAAAGAAATATTAAATACATACCAGATAAAATATTAGAAGTATTAAAATCTCTTATAGAAATCAATGGAATAATACCAGATGATCCATTAGTTAAATTACAAGAAATATCTAATACTTTACCAAGTAATATGTGTAGTAAATATAATTTATCAGTATTGGCTTTACGATATATTCTCTCTTTAGAAGCAGATACAGAATATTTTTATACATATATTTTTAGATTTGATAGTGAAGAAGAAAAAATAGCTACTGGAATTGAAAATATTACAACATTAGATGAATTCAAAAAATATATTTTAACTGATAAATATTGGGCAGATGAATGGGCTATTTCAAAATTTCAAAAATTATTTAATATACAATTTGTTATATTTGATGAATCAGAAAAAGAGGTTTTAGGTTGTAAATTAACTGGAGAGATATATTCCAATGCCAGCTCTGAAAAAGAAATAGTTACAATAATTTTAAATTGGTTTGGAAATAGTCACTATCAATTAGTAACATATAATGACAATGCAGTAATTAGTTTTGATGATTTACCATCTATTGTGAAAGATAGTTGTATACCAACAACTACTGGTGGAAAATTAAATAAACATAAAAAACATAAAAAAACCAAACGAAAATATACAAAACAAAAAAAATATAAAATAACAAAAAAATATAAAATAACAAAAAAATATAATAAAAACCCTATTAGAAAAATCACTAAAAAACAGATAAAAAAAAATATAAAAAAATATAAAACAAAGAAGAAAAAATAAATTCTATTTATTATATAAATGAGTGATTGTAAAAGTTTATATAATATTAATTTAAGTAATCGATTGTTTAACAAATTTATTAAATTTTGTTATAATATATTGAATGATGGAGAGAACATTTTAAAAAATACTAAAATAAATATAGATATTGTTAACAATAATAATATAAATAAAATATCTACTAGATGGGTTCCTAAAAATATAGTACTATTTTTAAATAAAAATAGAGGAGTAACTTATAAAGTTACTTGTAATATTAATAGTATTAATGTTATTATATATTATACTTTTTATGAGAGAATAGATAGAAACACTATATTATATTATACTAATAGTATATTGTTAGTAATATATTTGCTAACAATTAATAGTTATAAAGTATGTGCAAAAAATATAGAAATACATCTATATTTAACACCATTTAAAAAAATTGCACCAGACAATTATAATAGTATATTAGGTATAAATGAAATTAACACTGGTTACTCAAGTGTCGGATGCAAAAAAAATACTGAAATTATAATTTATAGAAAAGAAGAGTGGTTCAAAGTATTAATACATGAATTAATGCATAATTTAAATCTAGATTTTGCTATAGTTAATATAGATGAAAGTAAAGAAATGCTTTATAATTTATTAAATTTAAATATTAAATATGAAATTACAGAAACTTATGTAGAAACTTGGGCAAGAATTATAAATATTGCTATAGCTGCAAAATTTAAAACAGATATTTTTGATGAATATACTAAACAATTTAAAGAACTTTTATATAAAGAAATAATATTTTCATTGCAACAGGCTACAAAAATTCTTAAATTTGTTAATAATACTAATAATTATCAAGAAAATACAAATGCATATGCATACTATGTATTTACTTCCGCTTTATTATATGATTATCACTCTTTTTTGGATTGGTGTTATAGTAATAATATATCAAATATATTTGATATAAAAAAAAATAGTAAAACAATAAAAAAATTTACAGAATTAATAATATCTAGTTTAAAAAATAATGGTTACCAAAAAGCTATATCTTGTGTTTATAATTTAAATAGTGATAATTCTTTGAGAATGTCAAGATTTGATTTATTACAATAAAAAATTGATATAAATATTCAAAAAAAAATATTAAGTATTATTTAATGGGCATTCAATATTTAAATACTTATATTAAACATACTTGTAAAAAAGGTAATAATAATTCTGTTGTTAAAACAGAATTAAAAGATCTAAAAAATAAGGTCATTGCAATTGATACTAGTATATATCTATATAGATTCTTATCTGAAAATTGCTTATTGGAAAATATCTATTTAATGGTAAATATTTTCAAATTTTATAATATTATTCCCATATTTGTATTTGATGGAAAACCACCAAAAGAAAAATTAAATATTATAGAAAAACGAAATAGAGATAAACTAGAAGCTGAGAAACAATATATTAAATTAGAAGAAAAATTAATAACTATTAAAGATGAAAATACAAAAAATGACATTCTTGAATCTATTCAAGATTTAAAAAAAAAATTTGTAAGATTAAAACGAACAGATATTGTTAATGTTCGTAATTTATTAGATGCATTTGGTGTATGTCATATTGAAGCAATTGGTGAAGCCGACGAATTATGTGCACGTTTAGTTATCAAAAAATATGCATATGCCTGTTTAAGTGAAGATATGGATCTATTTCTATATGGATGCCCTAGAGTATTAAGATATTTAAGTCTTATAAATAATACAGTAATTGTTTATCATTTAAACAAAATTTTAGAAGATTTAAATTTAACATTTAATGAATTTAAACAAATTTGCGTAGTATCAGGGACTGATTATAATTATAACAGTAGTAAAAATCTTAATCTATATAAGATTTTAGAATATTTTCAGGAATATAAAAACTATTGTAATATTACACAAACTAATAAAGACTTTTATACTTGGCTAGATGATAATCACAAATGTATTGATAATATTTATGAATTATATAATACATTTAATATGTTTGAACCTAGTAAACAAAAAATACCTAATATTAAAAATATTCCTTTAATTAAAGATTCTAACCATAATAAAATTAGAGAAATTATGGAACCAGAAGGATTTATATTTTTAGATAAAAATATAAATGTATAAATTTATATATATATATATACACATGAAAAATATATCTGACTTTTCTATTATAGTTGATACTAATAATGAAAAAAAAAGAAGGTGTTCTAAAAGCAAAATTATTGATATTCCAACAATAGATAATATTGATGTATTTAAAAAGACTAACTATACTATTCCTAATTTAAAAATTATTTGTAAACATTATAAACTTAAAGTATCTGGTACCAAACCTGAATTAATAGATAGAATTTATATTTATTTATGCAATTCTTATAATTCTATAAAAATTCAAAAAAATGTTAGAGGATATTTAGTAAGATATTATCTTAAACTATTAGGTCCTGCGTTTAAAGAACGTAGTGTTTGTAAAAATGATACTGATTTTTTTACATTAGAAGAATTAAAAGATATACCTAACTCGCAATTTTTTAGTTATCAAGAAGATAACAATATTTGGGGGTTCAATATTTTATCAATATATAACCTATTTATAAAAAATGATAGTAAAGAAGTTTATAACCCTTATACTCGTACTATTATAAATTATAATATTTTTAATATTATAAAAAAAATTATTAAACTCAGTAAAATATTAGATAAACCAATTAATATTACTTTAAATAATAACAATGTTTCTATTACTCCTAAAAAAAAGAATGAAATTAAATGTTTAGAATTATTTCAAACAATTAATCAATTAGGAAATTATTCAGATCATTACTGGTTCATGAATCTTAACAGACATTCTCTTATACGATTCATTAGAGAATTGATTGATATATGGGAATATAGGGCAGAGTTATCAACTGAAGTTAAATGTCAAATTTGTTATCCATATGGCAATCCATTTAGGTTTGCTGATATACATCATTTAAATGTAATGAACTATATTCAGTTACAAAAAACAATATTATCAGTAATTAGCCAATTTATCACTAAAGGTACATCTCAAGAATATTGTAATTTAGGAGCATCTTATATACTATGTTCATTAACTTTAGTTAGTCCACAAGCCGCTGAAGCCCTTCCATGGCTATATCATTCTGTTTCTAACAATACATAATTGCGGTCAAATTTTAGCACAATATATTATTTATTCTCTTAAAACACTTAAAAAAGAGTTATTATGATAGTGTATAATATGCCAAAGGGAAAGCAGACTGCTAAAACCGAGACCACTAAAGGAGCCGCCGAAGTTCCAAAAGTTGATGTTGCTGTTGTAGCTGATACAAAAAAAGCTAAAGCTAAAACTACTGCAACTAAAGCAGTAAAGGCTGTACAGGCTAAAGATACTGTTGTTCTAACTAAAAACGAAGTTGTTGAGCCAACTACAGAAGTTGAAGGTACTACAGAACTTTCTGATCAGGTTCTTACTGAGAGCTTTGGTGGTTTTCTCCAGAAGCTCCAAGCTCTTGCTTCACAGATGAATGTTCTTAAAACCGAGTTCCGTCAGCTTGAGAAGAAAGCTGTTCGCGAACTTAAATCTGCACAGAAAGTTAATGCTAAACGTAAGCGCAAATCTGGCAATCGTTCTCCTAGTGGCTTTGTTAAGCCCACACTTATTAGTGATGAACTAGCTAAATTCCTTCAGAAACCATCTGGTACTGAAATGGCTCGTACTGAAGTAACTCGTGAGATTAACACATACATTCGTGCTCACAATCTTCAGGACAAAACAAATGGTCGTAAGATCAACCCAGATCAGCAGCTAGCTGCTCTTCTCAAAATTCAGAATGGTGATGAACTTACATACTTCAACCTTCAGCGTTACATGAGTCCTCACTTTGCTAAAGCCGGTCAGGCTACTAAAGCTTAAATAATTTTTAAGATAAATAATAAATATAGTATTAATTATCTTAAAACATTCTCATACCAATCCCTCTTCGTCCTCCACGATTTTGAGCCATTGGTCTAATAACCAAATTTTGAGGTGCTATTCTAGGTAATACTTGAGGTTGTGCTTGTGGTTTAAAAACATTTAATTGTGTAGATTTTATTGTATTATTTGGTTTTGGTTTAGGTTTTTCATTTAATAATTCATCTGGAAAAAATTTAACTTGTTTTTGTAATACTTCTACATCTGTAGAATTAACTTTAATATTTTTATTATTAAAGTTTACTTTTAATTCTAAATTCGCTTCTAGTTCTGGTTCTTCTACTTGTTCTGGTTCTACTTCTAGTTGTAGTTCCAATTCTGGTTCTTCTACTTCTTCTAATGGTTCTTCTACTTCTTCTAATGGTTCCTCTAATAGTTCTTCTACTGGTTCTTCTAATGGTTCTTTTACTGGTTCCTCTACTGGTTCTTCTACTGGTTCTTCTAATGGTTCCTCTACTGGTTCTTCTAATGGTTCCTCTACTGGTTCTTCTAATGATTCTTCTACTGGTTCCTCTAATGGTTCTTGTTCTGAATCTAATTCTGATTTTACTTCTAATTCTGGTTCCTCTACTTGTTCAGGTGTTTCATCTGGTTTCTCTACTGGATTTGCATTCGATTTATGTTTTCTATTTTTACCCATTATATTATATTATATTAATAAAATAATATAATATATATTACTAGATTATCTAGAAACTGGTCTAACTATTTTTGGTTTTTCACTTTCTAATTCTTCTAAAGCTTTGATTAATTCTTCTTCGTCTAGTTCATCTTCTTGTTTATCTTGAACTTTTTTTATTTTTTTAGGTAAAATCTTTAATTTAACAGGTTCATCAATTCGCATATAACTCTTTAAATCAAATTTACTAGCTATTACAATATCTGTCTTTATTGGTAAGTTAACTGATTTTAAATTTATTTTAGGATCTTTGTTTAATATAAACAGCTTATATTCTTGTACTATATTTTGTTTAATAGGTGAAATTAATATAAAATAATAATTTTCATCTTGTGATTTATTAGTAATTAAAAATGTTTTATTATTTTCACTTAATTTTATGGTTGATAAAAGTATTATAGGTATTTGGTAATATTCACTTAATAATATAATATCTAGATTTGTAATATAGTAAGTGTCATTCATTATAGCTGTTTCTAAACTTATTGTCCCTAATAATAATTTTTCAGCTATTTCTCTCTTTCCTTGTTGTTTCCATATATTTCCAATTCTATATGTATCTAATTTATATATTTCATATTGTGAAACTAGAACTTCTTTTAATTTATTTATAGTTGTAATATTAATAGCTGGATTAAAATTATTTATAATTTCAATAATTAATTGAAAACTACAATATGGTGATATATTTGTATATGTTATTGATGATAATCCTTTAACAAACATTTTTTTCCATTTTTCTGTTAATAATTTTTGTTCTTTTTTACAATTAATAAACGATGTAAAATTTAATTTAGTTTTTGTTGCAGACACTTTTGGTGGTTCTGGTTTTTCGATTGCTTCATCTAATATTTTCTCTCCTGGTTTCTGTAGTGTTTCTTCTAATGCTTGTTCTGCTTGTTCTAATACAGAGTCTGGTTCCAATACTGCTTCTGGTTCCAATACTGCTTCTGGTTCCAATACTGCTTCTGGTTCCAATACTGCTTCTGGTTCCAATACTGCTTCTGGTTCCAATACTGCTTCTGG
>Ga0181417_1000004_pt1 | contig 83073 bp, 88 predicted proteins | sample 40SPOviralmetaG_FD_130142 | JGI IMG/M metagenome (GOLD analysis project Ga0181417, IMG submission 130142) | Marine viral communities from the oligotrophic San Pedro Time Series (SPOT) site, San Pedro Channel, CA, USA - 40 SPOT_SRF_2013-02-13 | ecosystem: Environmental > Aquatic > Marine > Strait...
TACTTATTAAGTTTCAGTGATTTTTTTCTGGACTATAAAATTGATTTGATTACATCCTACCTACTATTTTTATCTATCATCTACTACCTATTATCTACTCATATGCCTACCAAATCTACTGGCTTCGCTATCTATTCTAATCAATCTTACGATAGAGTTCTACAATATCTTATCTCTAATAACATTAAGCCTTCTAAGGCTAACATTCGACATGAACTACGTCAACGCTGGCTTTGTTTGCCCGATCACACCAAAACCCTTTATAACAACTACTAATTTTTACCACGCTAAGGGGAGACCCCTTAAACCCCTCTATCTCTATATTTACTTTTAAATTGAATTTTTTATTAACTACAAAATTGAAATTATCATATTAATATAATTTACTATTATAAAGTAATGACTTTTACTGTACCTAATACTTCTGCATTGGGCGGCAAGTGTCCCTTCTTTCCACAATCAGCTGCTAATCAACTATTCAAACCTGCTTCCACAACTCCCCAAACTGGGTTTCAACCCGCAACGACCACCGCTAATCAACTATTCAAACCTGCTTCCACAACTTCCCAATTTGGGTTTCAGACCGCACCGACCACCGCTAATCAACTATTCAAACCTGATTCAACAACCCAGACTGGATTCCAACCCACACCAACAACAACTACTAATCAACTATACAACCCGGTTTCAACAACTCACAAGCCTTGGTTTCAGTCCACGCCATCGCCACAGCACATTAATGATGGATTTACACAAAGTGACCTAGAGCATTATTTAGAAACAGCTAGTGGTGCAGTTGTAGACATTGATACTAATTATATAGCACAAAAAGAGAGACAATTTATTTTATTGTCTCCCAATATTAATCGTGATATTTATAACATAATTTATCATCCTTATAATCTAAATCTAAAGATAAAATCTGATCTAGAAAATCGTGCAGTTCTTCTTGCAAGAAAACCTATTGATGCGGATAACTCTCAAATTAGTAAATTCGTTTTTATCGATAATCAGTTATTAAAAGGACTTACACTACCAAGTGAATGGTCTATTCTTAGTGATGAGCTAACTATTAACGCAATTGACAGTATAGGCGTAGTGAATGCTTTGCCATTAGCTATATTTAAATCATTTGAAGAATACATTAAATTTAAAGTTAAAAAATGGACTAATGCCGATATTGATAAATTATCAATTGAATTTCTTATCTGTTTTGGAAAAGAACTTTATCCAAGACTTGATCTAAATAACCGTATACGGTCCCGAGAATTAACATTAGACGAGCAAAAAATTCTTTCTAAAGAACCATATATCCAATACATTAACACAAGTATTATAAAAAAATATCAATTATTGAAAACTCACTAAGCATTGATTAATATTAATTAATATAAAATTGATATTTTTTTCTAAAGTGTTACACACTTATAACACTTGTTTACTATCCTATCTATGTCAGTTGCAACTCCACTTGCTGATAAAGTCCAGAAAACTCATAGAGAAAAATGCAAGTGCAAACTACTAGTAAAAGCTTGCCAATCTGGTAAAACTGGAGAAGCTATCAGAGATTGGGTTTTGGAGCAATCCCAAACAACTATTTATAGTAAAAGTAAAATTAGAAAGCTCGCTATATTTGTTTGTGATAATTCGCTGTTATTAACACAACAAACTGGTTCGAGATTATGTGCCGATGAGGAGGTTAAAGGTACTGTAGTTACACTTTCAAGTAAATCTGATTTTAAACATATTGACAAGTTAGCAAAATCGATAATTGCAAACAAAACAATTACCACTATAATATGCTGTGGTAATTCACGTAGATTTCGTGATATAACCGAACTATCAAATGTGCTGATGAGATCAACTGATAAATATAATATATCAGTTTATCTAGATGAAGCCGATAAAATTTTGGGAAGTAAAACTACAAAAGCAGAAATTGAAAAATGGAGATCAAATAGTAGCTGTATCAAAACTATTATATTTATCACTGCAACACCATATGAAAGTAAGACCGATAATCTAGTAAAGCAATTTGGTAATTTAGAACTTATCTATGTTGATAATATAATTAGTGATAAATACCACCGACTATCGGATTGTGAATTAATTGATACATCTGAACTAGCACTATCTAATAATGTCGAATACTGTGCTGATGTATTCGACCGATTTATTGAAGATGGTCCAGAACTAGGGGACGTTTACTTTATTCCAGCTCAACATGAACGAGAAACACATGATGAAATGGAAAAACTTCTACTGGCGATTGGCTTTAACTGTGTTGTAAAAATTAACGGATATAAAAAAGAGTTTACTATTAAATCTCAGGATGATGAGATAGAAAAGCTTCCATTTGCTAGTTATAACGAAGTTAGTAAATATTTAGGTGACTACTATACTAAGCATAACGGCAAAGTAAATTGGGCAATGGCAATTACCGGAAATGTTTGTATCAGCAGAGGTATTTCGATTCAATCGCCCGAATGTTTTATTAGTCATGCTATCTTTGGTCCATTTTGTGCAAGTAACTATAAAAACTTATATCAGATATTTGCTAGAGTGTGTGGTAATATCCGTAATTTCCCAGACTATATTAAACATGGACCACCAAAGATATATACAACACAAAAAAAATTTGATACTGTATGCAAAATGGAACAGTTTGCAATTAACCTATCTATACTATCGAAATCTAATCATGCAAAACCTGTTGTAATTACAAAAGATATAATAAATCAAATGTTTGAGGAATAAATTTTTTGTTTGTTTAAGATTCTTTTATAATTTTAATAAAATCTGCGATGGCAGTAGCTAATTCTGTATTTGGAATTAGAACATTACTGGAAAGTGCTAAACCGGTTAGTGGTGAACTAACCTTATGAGTAAACCAAGTTTCAATCGCATTCCGTTCATATGTAAATCCATCGTCTGTTTTAACTGGATCACTCATAATTTCCTGTAAAATTGGACAACAATAGTGATGAGGAATTTCATCAGGAGATAGATGACTTACAATTTCACTGTAATTTTCAGGAAGATTTGCAATATTATAAAATACCGTATTAAGTTCTTTTACTGTTTTTACAACTCGTCTCACTGTGCGAATTTTTATTTTATCAAGTGATTCCTGTTTTGCAAAACAGGAATCTGAGTTGAAACAGATTTTGCGTTCACCAATAACTGGAAGATCTATTGCAATAGACATTAAACTTGATGAGAAGGCTTCTTCGATTACTTTATTTACATCGCAATTATAAGGACGCCAATTAATATCGGAAAATTTAGACACATCACCCCGTGTTTGAAGACACCATTCCCAACTTACTACTAATTTATTATCATCATCTGCTTCCAAATCAAATGATTCCCAGGGTTTGATTTCTGAAGGATCTTCTAGATTATCACTAATAATAATGTTATGTGGATTGGGTGTTTCTGTAAAAGTAATATCACTATCGGATTCGCTATTAGTAATTCGCCATTCCCCGCGAACTTTTTTTGAATAAATTGTAATAGTTCCATTTAAAACTAGACACCGTTTAACACTTCTAAATCCTGGTTGTTTAAATCCAGCACGACCAAATGACTGACCAGGAGTTGTCTGGAAGTGTGTTCCCGATGGGTGAAAATGTACAGTAGCATTAAAGAAATCACTACCTAAAACACAAGGCGACCGTCCAAAAACGCCTAGCTCATTATATGATTTTTCAATTCGCAAAGCAATCATTTTAGGATAAATATCAAGCTTACGACGAACCGGATCAACAGAAGCCCAAACAAATTCTGACATAGTTGTTTACAAAAATAATATTAAAATATATTATTTTTCAATTTTATTTTTTTTTAAATTATTCTTATTTAAAAATTATACATATCTTATATAAATGATTCATCCGTGTCGTTTTGATCTTATGGCTAAATATTTATATATTAAAGCTAATGACAAACAACTTACAACAAATTTTTTTAAAGAATTATATCATAAACATTTAATAACATTTAATAATTGTACTGAACTTCCTGACCGCACTCAAAATGAAACAACTATAACAAAATCTAGTATTGATGATTATTACAAAAATTTTGATTTATTAATTAAAAATTTGATAAATAATGGATTTGATCCAACATATCCTATTCCAATAGGAAATAATAATATTATTATTAATGGAGCACATAGATTAATGATATGTTATTATTATAACATAATTCCTAAGATAATAAAATTTACTAAACAAGGAAATCCTAATTATGATTATAAATTCTTTTTAGATCGTAAAGATAATCCACCTCTTAATCGTATTTATGCAGATACTATGGCATTAGAATATATTAAACACAATAAAAAAGTACGTTGTATGGTAGTTTATCCTATTGTATATAAAATGAATAAAATAAATGAAATATTTAAAATAATAGAACAATACGGATTAGTTTATTATACTAAGGTTGTAAATTTAAATAATAATGGAGTAAATAATTTAATAAAAGAAGCATATAGAGGAGAAGCATGGATAGGAGGACTATTTCCAACAAATAATCATTCTGCAAGCAAACTTAAATTTTGTACTAATAATGCACCTACTATTTATATATCTATTTGTATGAATGATTTATCAAAATGTATTGAATTAAAAGAAAAATGTAGAGCACTATTTAATTTAGGTAAACATTCATTACATATGAGTGATTATACAATAGATACTTATAGAATTAGTTGTTGTTTATTAAATAAAAATTCTATACACTTTTTAAATTATGGTACTAATAATATTACTTCACAAACACAACAATTATTAGCTAATTATTTTAAAGAAGTAGGTCAAAATAACGAAGACTTTTGTTTAACTTCAAGTTTAATTATGGAAATGTATGGACTTAGACAAACAAAAGATATAGATTATTTACACAAACATGATAAAATTATTAATTTAAAAAATGTTGGTATACATAACGAAATATGGTTAACATATTATAATATACATAAAGATGACATAATATATAATCCACAATATCATTTTTATATAAATGGATTTAAATTTGCAACATTAGATGTTATTAAAAATATGAAAGAAAATAGAAAAGAAATCAAGGATTTAAATGATATAAAATTAATCAATAAAATAATTACATAAATATAAAATGGAAATAATATTTATAAAATGATAAATATTATTTTTTATTGTAATTGGGGAAGTAGTCCTCGAGAATTATTAGATAGATATAAATTGATGACAAAAAATGATTCTGGAATATGGAATAATTTAATTGGAGTTACAGATTTTAATAAAGTAGATATAATAATATTTATAGAAGGTATACCAAATAATTTTAATTTAAATTTATTAAATTATAAGAAATTTATTTGTTTACCGCGGGAACCATTAGTAAATAAAAATTGGGAAAGGTTTAATTTACCAACGGGTTTTACATATGATAATTTTATTCATGTAGTTACTAATCCACAATTTATAGATAAAAATTATGATTTTTTATCTAATCTTGAATATAAGGAGAGTGATAATTTATTTTCAGCAATAATATCAAATAAGAATAATGGGTTGGGATATAAATTAAGAAGAAGTATTTTATTAAATTTATCGAAAAATTATCCAAATTTATGTGATATATATGGTGCTGGTTGGGGAAGAGAATTAGGAAGTTCATACAAAGGAGAATTAGATGGATATCATAAAAATACAATGAGTAAAAATACCAAATTTTCGGGATTAATAAATTATAAATATTCGTTGTGTATAGAGAATTGTAGTAGAAAAAATTATTTTTCTGAAAAATTTACAGATGCTATTTTATGTTGGACTATACCAATTTATTATGGCTGTACGAATATATCAGAATATTTTCCAAAAGATAGTTATTATGAAGTAAATATAAATGAAGATAATTGTATAGAAAAAATAAAAACAATTATAAATAAACCAATAACTGAAAAAAATATTTTGGCTTTAAAACAAGCGAGAGATTTAATATTAAATAAATATAATATTTGGAGTGTAATAGAAAATAAAGTAATATAAAATTTGTCATATATTAACACAAAATATATTAAATAACAAGAGAGAAGAATGTGATAAAATTTATTTTGTAAAAGGATATAATATAAGTGACCAAAATTATGAAAAATCAATATTAATATTAAATAAAAATAATTTAGATTATTTTGAAGAGAGAAGATTACAATTATATAATTATTTATTACAAAAACAAAAATATTTTGCACCAACATTTTTATATCATTCACATTTAAATCCAAATATAATTATAAAAGATAAAAATTAAATAAAATAATTGAATGGAAAATAGGTGCAGGTGCTATCTTATATAAAATTATCAATTAACTATTTTTTTTAAATATTTTATCACATTTAATTTGTTTATAAAATGAGTAATTATTATTAATAAAAAATTTCATGAGCTCATTATCTTGATAATTATCTTCAATTGTAATTACATCAATATTAATTTTATTTAAATCTATAGTTTTAAGAATAGCTATTTCACTACCTTCTGTATCAATTGATAAAAAGTCAATATTTTTTATATTGTATTTATCTAGTAAATTATTTAATTTTTCAGTTTGTACATTAATAATTTTATGTCCTTTATTATTTGGATTTTTAATTTCTTGATTAATACGATTAATATGGCTAGGATCATATTTATTAATTAATCCAGATAAACCTAATCCATAACCTTTAATGTCTAAGAAATTAGTATTTTCTTCAACGTCGGATAAAATGGCATGTATGCAATTACATTTTCTATTAGTTATTAATTTTTCATAAGCTTCTTTTCTAGCTTCGATAGCTATACCATTCCAATTAAGTGTTTCTTCAAAAAATTTACAATTACTAAATCTAACTCCATCATCTGCACCAATTTCTAAAAAAAATCCGGGTTCTTTTTTATCTTTAAAAAATTTATTATATATAAATTCATCTTGCTTATATTGAGAATAAAAAGTCATTTTTTAATTATAACTTATAAAGTATATTTAAGTTATAATTATTATAAAAATTTAGACATTATTTAATTTTAAATATTTTATCACATTTAATTTGTTTATAAAATGAGTAATTTTTATTATAATTTTTTTATAGCTAATTGATAATTTTTGTGTATTATATTATATTGTCCTTTATATTTTTCTAAAAATTTATCCATACATATTTTAATTTTTCCACCTCCACCACCATAATCATCCATCCACATAATTCCATTCTGTTCTAAACAAGCAAAACTATTTTCCATATCATTTTTTATAAATTCTGGTTCATGACAACCATCTATATAAATTAAGTTAAATAATTTTTTATTATTTAAAAAATAATCGTCACTTGTCATTTTATGATGAGTTATTTTTTTTAAATTTTTACTTAAATTAATGTTTTTACTAAACATTTGTTCTGTTTTTAAAGTAACACATTTGGTTGTTATTTTATTATTTGTTCTACTTAAAATAAATGGATCAACACAATCTAAAGTTGTTTCAGAGTGGTCCATAATATTATCCGAAAACCCACAAGCTGATAACCCTTCAAAGGAGCCGATTTCAAGAATATTATATTTAGAATTTTTATCTAAATACTTATATAAATTACGTTGTATTTCAGAACCTACATACCATTTTTGTGTAAACGAATATTTATTTAAATCTAAATTCATATATTTATTAGTTTATATTTTAATTCAATAATTTTAATTCAATAAATTTATCACTAACTTTTTTAAAATTATTTTCATTTGTATTATTTTTAAAATTATAATTTATACATAATGCCGTGTTACTAAAATTATCCATCATAAATTGCAGATAATTTACATATTCATGATTTAAAACTGTTTCTACATTATTTGCAACTCTACAAAGATGATACCAAATATCATCTGAAGTTTTACATAATTCCATTATATATTGTAAATTAAAAATTAAATCACCGGTTTTATGATAAAATGATGGATGATGTACTGTTCCTACACCACCATTGGCAAAATTATGTAAATGTTTTCTAGTTTGAGTAGGACTCTTTGTATATTTTAAGCCTGGTAGTGTAAACCCGCGATATGCTATACAACATTTATCTTTATTATAATCTGTTACTAATTGGTGTATTAAATTTGGGTGATAATAAATATCATCATCTATAGTTAAAATTAGACAATCTTCATTCCATTTTTCTTTTAATAATGGTAATAATTTTCTATATGGTCCTATATTTTCACACCAACGTACTTCAAATATATTATTATTAATGATAAATTTTGCTAACTCTATATTTATCATTTTATTCTTAAATCCCTTATCTAAAAGATAGGGTTCAATTGATAAGTAAATATAACATTTACTAGGTAATAATGTTTGATTGGCAATACTCACAAGGGTTTTTAGTAATTTGTCTTGTCGTTGAAATATACTCGTTATAGAAAGATAAATTTTCATTTTATAACCAATATATATATTAAAAAAATATATATATTTATATTAATTATCAAATTTAATTACTTTATTGTAATTAATATTTTTTTCCATTATATCACTATAACTTGCTCTTTGAGTAATTAATGACGGGAATATTCCATAAATATTATTATATTTTTTTTGCATATTTGCATAACAGACATCTATTTCACAATAACAAGTATTTATTTCATTAATAATAGTATCATAAAAAGATTTATCTAAAATATATGCATGAGTAGTGTGTGCGTTTTTTAATATCTTTAAATTATTAATTTTTGTATCTATATATGGATTATCTCTAACAATACTAAATCCCAAATATAACATATTATAATTTATATTATTTTTATCTATATTTTGAATAGTATTATTATATTTTTCTATAAAATTATTGCATAATAAGAAGTCATCTTCTAAAATTAAAATTTTACTATAATTATTTACTTTTGCATCATTTATAACTGATAAATGACTTAATTTACATCCTAAAACACCTGTTATATAATTTTTACTTAATTTCATATTATTTTTTGAATATTGTATAGGGTTTACTTTTGTTAAATCTGGTCTTATAGCATCAAATCTTTTATAATTAGTTATATTGTTTTTTATTAATTGTTCTTTGCATATATTCCATCTGTCAGTACGATTTTTTAAATTTATAATATAAATTTTGTCAATACATTCCATTTTATTATTATATAATAAGTAATATTTTTATCTTTTAAATATTTATTTTATATATCACTATCGATATTATTTATATAAAATATTATTTAATATCATAGTCATAACATTTTTTGAATGTACATTTTTTTGATACCACTCATAGCAATTTTTAGACATTACTTCCCACTCTTCTTCTGTTATTTTTGATAATATTTCTTTTAGATTTTTTGGATTATTACATCTAATAAAATGTTTTCCTTCTTCGGGTGGATCCATATAAGAAGTTATACTTACTTGTGGTGTAATAATAGGTACAGTACCTAATCCCATTAATTCGACTTCTCTATGACATTTCGAGCCATAACCTCTAAGTGCTAATCCAAATTTTGCATTTGATAATTTATACATATACTGTTCTGATGTAAATTTATGTTGAGTACCCTTTGTACAATGATATTCTGATAATACTGAACCCCAATCTAAAGTAGTATTTCTAAAATTATTTTGGGTATCATTTTCTATATTTCCTATAAAAATTGTTTCAACTTGTCTTTCATTATATAACTTTCTAGGATTATTATCTAAATATGTTTCATATTTAATAGGATTTCGTGGCCAAAATATCCAAGGTTTTACATTTAATTTATTTTCAATTAATTGTTTTCCTTCATTATTAATATCCCCATTTCCTAATAAAATAAGACTACTATTAGCTAATTCTTGATTATACCATTCAGGAGTTGGTCTGTCATATAAACATATATTTGGTGCTAACCAACAATGTCCACTATTAGTCATTGATATTTTAACATCTTTATTATTATTTGCTAATAATTTTGCTAGTTCTCTAAAACTATCATTATTATGATTCCATATTCCTTGTTTCGGTTGACTAGGTATTTTAATATGCCAACAGTTATCAATTATTCTATTGATTATTAATAATTCTCTGTATTTTTTTAATTTTAATAAGGTATACCATATTATATTATTAAATTCTTTAAACCTAGCATCTAGAAAATGCGTATGAATAAAAACCAACGGTTTATCTTTATAATAAATATTATTGTTTTTTATATTAATACATCTAGCTACATATGTTGGGTCAACACCGATTAAAATTCTCCAAGGCATTATATTTACTTCTTCACCAAATTTAAACATACTATCTTTATAATAATTTGCAATATCTTCTAATGCTGCTTGCTCATAATAACGAGATGTTTGTGTATATTTTACCCATATGTTAGGCATTTCTTTATTTTTTGTCCATACACATCCACCATTATAATAACCTACTTTGTCTGTATTTTGTTTTTTTACAAAATGAGGTGATAATCCTATATCTTTTGAATGGTCTATACAATTTATGGGATTTAATACCAAAATATCTGAATCTAAAAACATTGTATCTTTCTCATAATTAAGTGTATATTTAATGATATTTGCTTTTTCTAATTGAAACTTATCCCAAATATTTAAATTATCCATCTGCTGTCGATTCATGCCACTATATCTATCTAATCCTATATTCATTACTATATTTAACTTTGGCTTTAATGTTAATGAATTAATTACTTCTTTTGTTTTACTATCTAGTAAACAATACACTTTAGCATCTGGATGGTGTAAACTTAATGAATATAATAATCCTATAAATTCATGATGACATGTATATGTACACATTGTGCAAAACGAAGAAGGAGCTGACATAATATAATAATAAAAATATTTTTATATTATTATTTATAGTAAATATTATTTAAATAATTATTTTATTACTATTTATCAATGTTAAAAGTACGCTTTCTACAGTCATCATGTAATATTGAAGATAATTCTAAAATTAATCATTATGCAGATATGTCAAAATCTCAGTTTATTGATATATTTTTACCATGTAATAGAGACTATACAATAGTAGAAGAAAAAGATGAAGCTGATATATGTATTTGTGGAACCCAACATACAGATAATAGTTTACTAAGAAAAGATGAATTAAATATTTTCTATACAATAGAAAATTTTTCGGTAGGAAGAACTCATTATCAACATTTTAATAAATTTGGTAGATACGATAACCCAATGATCCAATTATATATTTATAATGATATTACTATCCCTAGAAATAATACCATACCTGCTATATACCAAAGAATTAAATACTTTAATAAATTAAATGATATTAATACTAAGTTATACTATGAAAATGCACGAGAATTTTACAATAAATTAGATTATCCATTTAGTGAAAAAAAATTTTGCCTTTTTATCTCTCAAAATATGCTCAATCCTATTAAAATGGTTGCATTAAAATTTTTATCACAAATAGGACCTATACATTCATTAAAAGAGATAGCCAAGCATAATAAAGAACTTCAAAATATTAACTGTTATAATAGTTATGCGTTATTAAAATTATTTAATCAATATAAATTTATAATTTGTTGTGAAAATTCTAATACAGCTGGGTATACTACCGAAAAAATATTTAATGTTTTCTTAGCAAAATCTATACCTATTTATAATGGTGATCCCGAAATAGACAGATTTATAAATAGAGATTCTTATATATCATTTGATACTAACCTAGTTAGTAAAATAAATTTACTTAATAATAATGAATATGAATATAACAAAATGATAAATGCCTATAAAACTTATAAATTAGATTATACATTTATAGAAAATAACTTTGATAACTTGTTAAAAAAAAAATATTTAAAAAAAAATAATATTTAAATAGTGTATATGAGGAAAACTAAAAAATTTAATAGAAAACAACCAAAACGTAAAACTGTAAGCTATTACAAACGTAATAAGAAAGTAAAATATTATGGTGGTATGCCATTAAATAGATTAAATTTACAATTAGACACTCTAGATACTAAGCATGAAGCAGATGGTGATGTTGCTCAAGAAGATATTTTAAAGCTACTACCTGGTTTACCGCAAAATAGAGAAGATGAAGAACATGGACTTGGTGCAGAAAGACGGCAAAAATGGCTTGAAAATAAAGACTGGGAAGCGTGGAAAGAAAATATAGGTATTTCAGAGGGAAACTATATGATTCAATTACCAAAACATATAAGAGAAAGAAAAAATCCTAATGAATTTTCAGATGAAGAAATTAAAGAAATACTAATAGCATTAAAACCATTTAAGCAAACTAAAAAGTCTAAACCGAGTAAAAAAAAATATACTAAAAGTAAATAATTAATTAACAAATAATATTAATTATTTATGGAATACTATCACGCTCAAACTCTAGAATACGAGTTTCTAGAACAGGAATATCACAAATAATTTCATCATCAGATAGACGTTTTAATTCACTATTTACTACATCACCTCGCCCAATTACCAGTAAATATCCGCTATGAACACCATGTTTTTTAAACCATTTAATCATATTAATTCCTAGAGCATTCCACTTTAGATCATTACTTGCAGAAATTGCAATATTGTCATAATGAAATACATTTTCTGTTTTTTCATCTGACCTGATAATTCTTGTATTACTATTTGACAGAAAGTAAAATGGTCCATAATATGTACCATGCTTGTCGGTATTAGTTGGAGCATTATTCAATAGATTAGTAATTGATTTTTCTTTTTTTGTATAGATAAATCTAATAAAAGTATTATTTTGACATGCCCATTCATAAATTCTAGGAATAAGTAGAGTAAAACTCTTTACGGGTAGACCTGTATTTGAATGTGGGTTGACGAGTGTAAGAGGATCCCCATCCCAGCATACTGTATTGATATTCTTATTTTGAATAAGTGTAATAATAATATCAAAAGCTTTATCTAATTCACTCATAGGAATACTATGACAGTTTCCTTTCAGAAAAAGAGGGTTGCACACCATTGTTGCCATTATTACTTATATACTTTCTTTTTCATTTTTTTTCAATTTTATTCTTTATCAAGATATACATTATTACAAAGATTTTTAACAATCTTTTCACCATATTCATCTACTGATTTACCACACTCACTTATTAGTTTTGCAAATTCCTCTTGTTGTTCTGGAATATTCATATAATGAGGATGTTCATCTAACCATATCTTAATATTTTTTAATTGCTTTGACTCTATTTTTTTTAATGCTTTACCGATATATTCTCTATTATCATCTTTTTCCCATTCCTGGTTTTTTATATATAAGGTTTCTCTCTTTTTATCTGTACAATGTAATGGTCGTTCATAGAGAGATAGTTTATTAATATTTTTTATTATAATATTACTAATTCCTTGAACTTGACCTTTCTCTCCTGTAGTTAATAAATCTTTCATTGAAATTTCTATCTTTTCTATAAATTCATCCATTGATAATGCATCTTTACATTTTTCATTTAAAAAAACATTTATATTAAATTTCTGTTTTAGAGTATTATTATTGTTTCCTATACGAGGTATCATCTCTGTTATTTGTTTATGTTGTTCATTTAATTGGTTTCTTAACTCTAAATTTTCTTTAAGTAAATTGGCACGTATATCGTTATTATCTTGAATTAACTTTACAATCATATCACTTGATAATTTTGGAACTTTTAGTTCCGATTTTAGTTCTGCACGATAAGAACAACGTTTCTGGTGATTATATAGAGACGCTCTATGGTTATATTCTTTGCCACATTCACAAATGATGGAACTTTTTTTGTTGTAATTTGTTGTAATTTTGTTGTAATTTTCTCTATTTTTATGTTTCTGTGTCATTAAATGTCTATCGTATTGACTTTGTCTACATGTATGATAGTCACAATATTCACAAAAAAATTTTTTGTCATTTTTTGGAACTTTTTGGTTGTCCATTTGTTGTAATTTTACAACAAAAAAAGTTCCTAAATAATTTTTATTTTAAATATTAAAATTTCATAAAAAAAATATGCTCACATTTTATAATTCATAAAAACTGTTTTGTGAGCATTATGGTAAGAAGTGATTTTTTTGTAAAATTTTTGTAATTCTCATTTTCATTTTTTGATTTTGGACATTTTTTTATGTCCATTTTTAAAAAATCGAATTCAGAATTATTAAAAAACTTCAAAAAAAAAATTTCTTTATATTCAAAATATATATATATATTATTTATTATGTTTTCTAAATGTAAATGAGATTCGTTCATCTGAAACCTTTTTTTGAATTGGTACTTCGTGTGTAAATTCTTTTTGAAAATCACCACCCATTTGAATTATACTATATGATTCAAGTGGTATATCTTTTACTATTTTTTTTGTCATTTTATCTCTAATTCTAAGTAGACGTTTTGCACCATAAGAAATAGCTATTACTCCACTATTATCTAAACCTGTTTCATCATCGCTGTGTGCTGATATATAGTCTAAGCCTGTTTTGTATCTATTTACTAATATACCATTAAAATCACTATTATATATTTTATTAACTAGATTGAGTAATGTAGTTAATTGATCAGTCATTGGTTTAGCCAGTAAGATTTGATTTGAATAATTATATCCTTTACTTTTATCACTGTAAAATCCCAGACAACGTCTTTGATGACATATCTTTCCAAATATTTTGATTTCTGGATACTCTTGTAAATTATTTATAGTATCTATGACACAATTTTTTATAAGTTCTATATCTTTAAATTCTTCTAGCCTAAGAAATGATTTATCAGTTTTTATTTCCATTATTGCGATAATTATATTAATAAAAATAATTATCAATTTAATTATGACAAAATGGAGGATAATCTATTTTATATTCTATTTACAATAATTACCAATAACACCCACCTTCAACCCGTTTATGGCCTGTTGGACATTCCTCTTCTTTCGGTCGAGTCCAATGTTGATTTATAAATAGTCTTATTACATCAGGACGTTCTTTTAACCACCGATTACCATATATACCAAAAAACATTTGGAGAACACCACCAACATAAATAGCCGATTTACCTAATTTATAAATTTCGGCACAAACTAAATTTCCATATCCACCACAAGAACATAGTGCAATATCAAAATCATCCTTAATTTTTTTTACTTCAGTCATAAATTTTTCTAATTCAATATCAAATTCATCTGATTCACACTCACCTTGTGTTTGTGGTGGTTTAATAAAAAGAAATTGACATTCTGGAAATAAGTCGACTCCATATATTTCGGGTAAAATATCTAATTTTTCTTTCATACTTTTAATAAAAGGTGATACAATTAGTAGTCGCTTACCTTTTAAAGCTTGAGTCCACGGATTATTAAATATATTATGAAAAATATCTAATGTAAATGCCCAAAATTGTTGTTTATGTCCAAAATTCATATTTATAAAGTTATGTGAACTTGGAATATATCTATATACATCTCCCCAAGGTTCCCATTCAAAATATGCATCGCAATATTCAAATGCTTGTAAATACATTTTTGCATATTTAACAATACTTAACATATTAGTTAATTTAATACCAGCATTATTTTTCATAGTAGAAGATCCATTCTGTAAATATGCAATCTGTTGTTCATTTATATTATTTTGTAAAACACATATACCTAATTCTGTAAAATTATTTTCAATACCAGCTATACGAGGTAAAATAAAAATACTATTATTTACAAGTTTATCTTGAATATATTTATACAACTGATTATTTTCTTCACTAATATTAAATCTCCACCAATTCTTATTAGGAGCAACCCAATTTGGATAATATTCATGAACTACTGGTTGAACTCTTAACCACGGTTTAATTACTCTTTTAGTATCTTTATCATATGTTCTATAATCACTTTTATGATTATGATATGTTTTTATATAATAAGGTTCATTATGTACTTTGTAACCTAATATAGCAAAAACATAATTAATATGGTTATCACATGCAGGTATACCTAATTCAAATTTAAATACTGAACGGTGTTGTCGAGATATATTAAAATTAGTATGATAAATCCAAGTGTCTTGACTATCTCCTCTAGGTCCAAATATTTTACAATTACTAAGATCATTGTCTGTATACTCAAATCTAAGTTGACTATAGACCATTTTTTTTTGAGATAATCCACTAACATATAGATTTTCTAATGTGTTATCAAAAAATATATCGGAATTCGATATGATAATATATCCATTTAAATTGTTTTGTTCTACTATATCAAAGACGTCACTATATTTCATTCGTCTGCCAATATTAATTTGAGTAACTTTTCTTTTATTAACATTGTTAGCTATTTCCATATCGCTATCTGTATAATATCTCTCGGTCACTAATACAATTTTAGAAATTAAATTATTATCTAAATTTTTATGTAAACATTCTATAATTTCACTATGTCTTGATTGATTATTACTAATATAAAATTGTGTTACTAATATTACATCGTCTTCTACACTATTCGATTGTTCAGTAAATTCGGAATGCATAATCCAATAATTAGCTAACAATCCTTGTTGTAATTCTTTATTATTTTTCATTAATGCATTTAGTAGATCTGATTCTATTTCTTCAATATATCTCTCTTTTATATTAGATATAACATTTGTAATATCAAAATTATCACTCATTATCAAGTATTAATTATATTTGATAATAATATTTAAATTATTTATTTTTAAGATATTGTGACAATCGAATGCGACCACTATTAATTAATTTTGATAAAATATCTGTATTTTGTACTGTATATCTTGGATTTCCACCACAATTTTTACATTTGTGATTAAGTAATGGATAATAATAATTAGGTTGATATATATGATTAATCCAATCGTCGCAATACCAGTTTTTTATTTGTGGTGGAAAATATAAATTAAATATTTCCATATGTTTTCGTGAAACAAAGGTTTGAGTTAATATAGTTGGATTTTCAGAAATAGGTCCTGTTAATCCAATGTTATTATGCATTTTAAGCATACATATACAATCATCTAATAAATTTGTTGTTAAGAAATCTATATCATCTCCACATTGTAAAAAATAGTCACAATTATCTCTATACGCATGTAAATATAATCTATTCCACATTTCAGTAACATGACCCGGATCAATATTAATCATTTTAAAAAATTTAAATTCAATATTATCTCTCTTTTCTTTTAATTTTAACACTGTTTCAAAATTATTTTTTTTTAACCAAATTTTATCATTTGTATCAACGCCTATATAAAATACAATAGTATGTTTACTATTAGTTATATTTAATAAAGTTTTTAAAGTTTTATTCCATAAAAAAGTATCTTCTGCTCTAGTCCATTCTTTTCCTTTATTTGTTGTAGGAATTAATATTCCTATTTTATAATTTTTATCTAAATTTATATTTTTTAATTGATTAATTTTATTTTTAGTATTAATCAAAAGTTCATTAATATTGTTATGTTGAATAGTATTATTATTAATATTATATCTTAAGCCAAAATTATACATATATAATATAAAAGTATTATAATATTGAAAATATACTTATAAATAATATAATAGTCTAAAAATTCATTTTTAAAATATAGTTATATTTTAAAAATGAATTGGTCAATTTTTGGAATATTGTCAGCATTATCATTTGGTATTCAAGGAACTATTGCGTATGAATTATTAGATGTACACGGGTTTAGTTCAGCAGCTGTTAATACAATTATACATTCTATTTTTGCAATTTTTGGTTTAGCATTTGTTTATTTAACAAAAAATTATGATATTATTATTAGTATAAGTAATATTTTAAATAATTATAAAAAATTAATTACCCTTGCGGGTATATCTGCATTGCTAGGAAATATTCTTTTATATTGGGCATATGAATTAGGAAAAGATATTAATCCCGGAATTATTACAACTATTAGCAATGGTGCAGTAATTATATCGACATTACTTGCTTATTTTATATTTAATAAATCAGTAACTATTAAACAAATTATAGGTATAGTAGTTATGTTAATATCATTTACGATGGGAGCTTTAGGAAATAAATTATTTGGAATTAAAGAAGGACTAGAAAATAGTAAAGATACAACCAATCAAAATTCTAGTAAAAGTAAAGGTGGTGTAAAAAATCAATCTGATAGTAAATCTAGTGCTAAAAAGAAAAATTCAACATCACCTTTATGGATAATAGTTGCTATATTATCAGCCTTTGCATATGCTAGTTTAAGTTTCTTTCAATATCTTGTAACTCAAAAAGCTCCAAAAATGAATATGATAGCATTAGCCATAATGGTAGCGGTGATTGAAGCTATAATTGGAATAACTATTTATTTAATTGCATATATTCCATCTTTATCTGGTATAATTGAAAAAGGTCCATTTGCTAATTATCGGAAAGATTTTAATAAATTATTAAATATTAAGTATTATTTGTTAACATTCTTTCACGCATTTTTTGATGGTGCTGGCTTAACGGCATTACTTAAATCTTATAAAGTTGCTCCAAATCCTGGGTTTTCGGATACTATTAGTGACGCGTACAGTGTTGTACAAAGTATATTAACTTGGATTATTTATGGAAAAAGTATGGACGTTACACAAATCTTTTCAATAATTGTATCAATAATCGGTATTGCTTTAATTAGCAGTTAACTATAAAATAACATTACAATTTGCCGTTATTAAATCATAATTACTTGGAGTATATAAAAATTCTTTGCTTTTATTTGTAAATTTAAATTTACAGAATTTAAATAAAATTTCAAGAGCGTGTTTTCCTTTTATTTTTGAACTTGATTGAGAATATAGTAACCAATCATGCCACATACCTGTATATAGATAACAATAAATATTATTATTTACTTCTTGTGCATTCCCTACCATTTTTAAAACACCATCTCTAATTACTTCATCATCACCTATAAATATTAAAAATGGAGGAAGTTTATCTAGCATATCTGGAGTAGCTAAAACTGGATTAGCCAAAGGATTTTTAAACAATTGTTCTTTTCCTAAGTATTTTAAAGCTTCAATTTTTGAATCTCTCATATTTTCTATTGGAGATTCTTTAAATATTGGATCGCCTGACTTATTTTTTTCACACCATGCTCTTGAAAAATAAGATGGAGTATATTTTCCATCTATATCTATCCAAGGACTTAATAAAAATCCAGAATAAAATAATTTAGGTTCTACCATTGCAACTTGTATAGCAAGAGTTCCTCCTGCAGAATCTCCACCTATTATAATATTATCATAAAGATTTGATAATTTTTTAGCAATATATATAATTTCATTTATTTGAACAGGAAACTGTCTATTTGTTGAAAGAGAATAATCAGGTATATAGGTGTCATATTCAGTATAGTTTGCTAAATAATATCCCATTGCTTCATAGTCTTTATCTCTAGGTTGATTTTTATCAAAGCCTCCACCATGAACAAATAATATACAAGTTTTAGCTTTTTTTCCTTTTTTTTTATATACTAATATATATCCCCTCTCATCTTTCCATTTTACTAACCATTCTCCTGGGTGAATTGTACTTCTTAATATATTATTTTTAAAAGGTAACTCTTTTAGTGAATCTTTATTTAATAAGAATCTCATATATATAATATAAAAGTATTATAAAATTGAAAATATATTTATAAATAATATATTAGTGTAAAAAATGGATAAGCAATGTGCAGTATGTAAACAAGAAATCGATATAAAAAATAATATATATAGAGGTTTTGACTGCACATTTTGCTCAACCTATTGTAGAACAAAGATGTGGAGTAGTATTTATCAAGAAGATACAAATTTTAATAATCCACAACTATGGTCAAATAAAACAAATAAAAAAGAAGCCAAAAATACATGGAAAGTTGATGTACCAAAACCGAAAAAAGATAATGATGTAGAAAATAGTAAATTAACCAAAACATATGAAAGTCAAAGTGAAACTGAAAGTAAAAAAAAATCTGATTTTCCAGATGATATATTATCTAATATATCAGATTATATACCAAATAAAAAATTTTATAGTTACTGTGATTATTATAGTAATTATAATATAATGTTTATAAAAAATATAAAAACATATATGCTAAAAACTATTGAAAGTAGTATGAATATATTTTAATAAAGATATTTTCTATAAATATAATATAATGAGTTTAGGAAAAACCAAATTACAATTAAATAATAGTATGTTATCAATTATATGTATTGTATTTTTTTTACTAATATGCGTAAACATATTTACTAACAATAAAAGTAGAGAAGGAGTTACTTTTACAAAATTTGATAATCGTACATTTTTTACTAGACCTTGGGATAATTTTTGTATTCCTACTGCTCCAACCTGTCAAAAAGACTTTTTGGAAAAACCTGGTATGATAGGAGTATTTCCAATTGGTTGTCATTGTGAAAAGACAGCTATTGCTACATCACCACCTGCTATTCCAGATAGTTGTTATGATATTGATCATAGTTATTATTATAAATAATTTAAAAACATTATTAAATTATAAATCATATATGAATTACAATTTAATTAAACCAGTCATTTATATACCCCTAATTGATGTAATATTATGTAATTTATTTACAAAAAAAGCAAGATGGGTTCAACTGCATAGTTATGTCAATTTATTAATTGTAAATATTATAAAAGATGATGTATATATTCTAATAACAAATCCAGTTGATAATATTAAGATACTTGAAGACTGTGAAGAATTATACTACATTATTGTATTGCATTTATATCATATATTATTTTTTGAAAATAGTTTAATGGATTATTTTCATCATATTGTTTTTGTATTATTCGGTATAGTTCCTATATATTATTATTATAATGTTAATTTAATTAGATTAGCAACATTTGTTGGCTGTGGATTACCAGGAGGAATAGAATATTTTACACTATCATTAGTAAAACATAATAAAATAACATCACTTAATCAAAAAATATTAATGTCAAATATTTATAATTACTTTAGATATCCATTTGGAATATATACATCTTCTATTATACTATTATATCATCAACTAGGATTTATAAGAAATATTAGTAAATTTACTTTATTTTATACTATATTTATGATATTTTTTAATGGAGCATATTTTAATAAATTAACAATAGAAAATAAAACATGGCATAGTTTGTCTACTAGATAAATTACCAATTAATTGGCGATTTGTGCCATTCTAATAATTTATTATTTATTTTACTGAATGGGTTTGAATCTTTAAACATAGGAAATTGTTTAAATGGTTTAAGATAACTAAGTGGTGAAGGATGTGAACTACAAATAAGATAATTAGAATCAGTATTTATATCTTTAAATTTATTAAAAGCGAAGGCTCCCCAGGCTACAAATATAATTTTTTCTCTCTTACTTAATTCAGAAATTATATAATCAGTGAACTTTGACCAAATTGACATTTGTGATCCTGGTGAACCTTGAATAACTGTAAATGCTGCATTCATTAAAAGCACACCTTGTCTAGCCCATTTTTCAAGTGTAAGATCAGTTAAATCAATATCTAGATTATTTTTTAGTTCATATGCAATATTTCTTAAAGAAGGTGGTATTTTATTTCCATTATCTACTGCAAAACATAAGCCAGTAGCCATTTTAGGTCCATGATATGGATCTTGACCAATAATAACAACTTTTATTTCATCAAATTCACAAAAATTAAAACAGTTAAATATTTTTTCATTTGAAGGATAAATATCTAAGTTACCTTTTAATGTATTTCGTTTTTTATTAACAGTTTCTAATATAGAATTTATATTTTCTGGATATTTATCAATTAGTGTTTGCCATGATGATTTCATTTTACTATTATAATTTATAAATATGATTATTCAATTTTATAAATACTATAAAATTGAATACTATTATCAATAAAAATTAATATTAGAATGGAAGAAATAAAAGATAATGGTAAAGATGTTGTTATAATTGGAATACCAATCCACTCGCAAGTACCTCTGTTGCAACCATATCCATATACTATTAAACAAGACTGTAAAAGATTTTGCAGAGATATTTTTAATTTATTAATTCCAATTATATGTGTATTAGGAATAATAGGATTAGTAATGATCATATTAATAAAGTATCTAAAATAAAAATACAATAATATATAAATGATTAAATGTTATTATTTAATATATAAATTAAAACATTCACCAACAATGTGGATTATAAATGTTATGGATAATCCACATATATTTTTTGATGAATTTAAAAACATTAAATCACCTGATGAAAAATATTATATAATTATGAAATATGTACAAGATATTGATTATGAATTAGATTTTAAAAGATTTACTATTTTTAAAAAAGATTCAAAATGTCATATAATTTATGAAAGTATGTTAATATAAAAAATTGATTTTTTTTTAGCGTTTATTATTATTTGTATTTAAACGTTATATACCTACTTATTTCCTTCTATTATGCCTTTTGATCATAAGAAAATTGCTACTCCTGTTTCACATAATAAACAGAGAGACTTCTTTCAAGATCCGTGTAAGTTGGAAGAGAGACATGATGATTCAAATGACAAGACCGAACTATCCCGTCCACGAACGATCCCAGAGCGTGCCTTCAAAGAGATAGATCCCACAACAGCTTGGGAGATCGTAAGTGTAACGCAACAACCCAAGGCACTATCACTCGGGCATTTTATCGCTGACCGGGATCATTGGTCTGTCGATCATGTGCGTTTCGTTGCGATCTCAGACACACATGGCAAGCGGCTGAGCGACATACCAAATGGTGACGTGTTATTGCACTGCGGAGACTTTTCGAACACAGGGCGGCTCGAGGAGGTGCGCGCCTTCTGCGAATGGTTCGGCTCGCTTCCACATCCGCGCAAGATTCTTATTGCTGGCAACCATGACATCGCATTAGACAGTGCTTCATATGTTGATACAGGCCCACGCTTATGTCACCCACCGGACCAAAAGGGCGAGTATGGGACTGTAAGTGCTGAGGCGCACGCCCTTATCGCAGCAATCCCAGATTGCGAGTACCTATGTGACACTGGTACTAGCGTGCGTGGCTTGCGTGTGTGGGGCTCGCCGTGGCAGCCCGCGTTCCACAATTGGGCCTTCAACCTGCCGCGTGGCGAAGCGTGTCGTGCCAAGTGGCGGCTCATTCCAGCAGACAGTGACATTGTTCTTACACACGGTCCGCCCCTGGGTCATGGCGATCTCTGCGCAGGAGGTCACCGCGCTGGATGTTTCGACCTACTTGACGAGCTGCAAAAGCGCGTGCGCCCCAGATTCCACGTGTCGGGTCACATTCATGAGGGGTATGGTGCATGCTCGGATGGCACCACAACCTACCTAAATGCAAGCAGCTGCACATCGCGTTACCGTGCAAGCAATGCACCTCTGGTGTTTGAATTACCGGCGCGCGAGTAAGTAGATAGATTTTTCACAAATCCGATTATGTAAAAATGTGAAAAGAGATTTGGCATGAGATCTTGGTGCAGTAACAATTAAAAAAGATAATTTTAATTATATATTAAAATAATTGCATTTTAATATAAAATAGTATAATATAGTATAATATAGTGACTAAATATGCATAGCATTGAAACTTTATTTTTATTAATTAAACAAGCTATATGTAAATATATCTTTACACCACTAACATGTAGTAAAGAAGATATAAATAAATTATCTAACGAAATATTTATTTTAATAACAAACAAAATTTTAGATTATAATATATGGTATAATAGATTCAAATTCTATTTAACAATACAATCAAGTGGTGAGTTAAATAATTTAGTTGGCTATGTAAAAAATCACATATAAATTAAATTTGAATAACTTTAAGATTATTATTGTCAGTATTGTCAGTATTGTGAGTATTATCACACTTTTTTTTTATTTCAAATAGTCGTTTATATTTTTTTTGACCATCTTTAGTATAACCATCAGCCAACCGTTTTGGTTTTAATTCGTAGTTATATCGCTTAAGAATTTGTCTTATTAAATTAATAAGGGGCCATCTTTGATTGTTTTCTGCATTTTTTTGTACTGATGTAAATATACTAGAATTTAAAATAGTTTTAAATATAGGAATATCAGATTTTATTTTATCATAAAGTATAGAATTAATTAGAGTGTCTCGATATATTATTATACCATCTAAATTCTCAATATTATCACAAACTATGTTACATTTATTAAAAAAACTAATAATAAAAACTTTATTTTTATCGTCATCATTTTTATCGCTATTTTCTAAAGTCATATAATAATAAGAATATTATTATTAATTTAATTCACCACAAATACTATATTTACCACTATCGTCTACACTATAGCTGCCAATGACTGAAGGATTTTTTTTATTATTTAGAATATCTTCATGAAGATAAATATTTTTATTACTATCAATAAAGTATTGAATTCCTTTAATTTCTTGTACCCAAATTTCACATTTTTTTACCTGAACAATATCATTTTTATTTTGTTCTACAATTCCATATGGAGTTCCCTTAATATGTGTTCCACAGAAATCTTCTCCATCTTTTTTCCGTCGTGTACATTGTTCGCCATTTGCACGACATGCACAACATCTAATTTGTAGCGATACAGTATTTTTAACTCGTTTACGACGAGTAAAATCTTCTTTAGATAGTGATAATGAACCATAATCAAATATAAACTGTAAAAAGTTATTTTTATTAGAATCTCCATTAATATCAGAATTATTGTTATTAAACCATTCTTTAATATCTTCTTTAAAAGTTGTTAAATGAGTGTCAACTTTACGTGAAATGCGATTCTCCATATTATACTATTTATTTAAATAGTATAATATTTAGTTCAATTTTTTATACTAAATTAAAAAATAATTTAAATAAATTCAGCCTTTAAAAAAAATATAATTACTAGGTAAAATATAATAAAATATTAAAACTGCTATAAACCATATTAAATACATTAAGTAGCTATGAATATCTATATTCAAAAAAGTCATTGCACTCTGGAAAATAACAAACATAGCTATTATAGTTAAAGTATTTACTGTTATTCTTAATAATGACATATATATAAATTAAAATATTTTATATATTATTCTATATCATAATTAGCTAATTCGTATGGAGCAGATAATGCTTTCTCTTTATCATTTAAATCTATATACTTATCAGTATTAACATAATGATATGTTAAGGATGTATATTGATAATAGTCTTTTGCTACCCATTGCGCATATAATCTTCTAGGTTTATGTTCTTTATCAGTAGAAATAAAAGTACTGCCAATATATGCTATATCATAATTCGTAGCCCAATTTGCATCTACATCTCTAATTTTTAAAGTTGCTTCTATAAAAGCACTTTCTTTTGCTCTTTCTTGAGATATTTCTGATTGGTCTTCTATATCATCTTCACGATTTAAAAAATATTTAGGTGTATTACCAAACAATATAAATCTTACTAAACCTCCACGTTTATGTACACCATACTCGTTTCGAGTAATTAATTCATGATTGTATTCTTCTTCTTTTCTAGATTGTGTCCATATTGCTCGTCTACCAGCGCCAATATAACTATAAAAATAATAGTAAGGTCCTAAATTTGATGTAGGAGATTCTTTTGGCAATCCTAAAGAAGCTATAAATGATATATAATTTTCTGAACCGCCAAAGTATAAAACATTACCAGACGCATATTTGTTATTATTATTATTATATAGATTACAGAGTAGAGGTTCTTTAAAAAATATACTATAAACAGATCTATCAATATTAAAATTTAATACTTTTTTATTATTCATAATTTCAAATATAGTTACCCACCACCATTTATCATTTCTTGAAAGATTTGATAGTAAAAATACTTCTTTATCTTCATAAAATAAATATATATTATGCTGAGTTTCTCTATATCCAATAAATTCAGGTTTAGTTTTATAATTTTGATATATAAGATCTAGTTTAGAATCAGCAGTAGTAAAAACATCATTTGATGTTTTTAAATTTGGAAAAATATATGTATCATTTTCATCTTTATATAATAAAAATAACAGAAATGGAGCAGTGAATTTTCGATTAACTATTTTATATGTACATATTTGTATATTTTTATTAGTTATGAAATTAGGTTTATTAGTATCTATAACATCTTTATTATAATATTTATAATAATCACAACAGTTTTTATCATACAAAATAGTTGTAGGTAAACAGCTAAGAATTTTTAATGGTATATTTAATTCTTTTTTTAATAAAGTTTTGAAAGGACTATGTACTTTATTATAATAGTCAACATCATTATTATCTTTGTTATGTTTTATTTGTTTATTTTGCAATTTACTTGTTTTAGTAAATGTCTCTGACTTATCTTGTAAATTAAATTTAGTTATTATTTTCTCTCGATTTACAAATGATGGGTTCATTATATAAATAAACTATACTATTTTTCTCTTTATATTTTCTTGTAATTTAACTTGTCTATTTTCTAAAATATAATGACTTACTGCTGTTACATCAACATCATCTCGACCGTCAAAATATTTTTCTAAAGTTTCTAATAGAGTTTTTTTATTTAAAGGTGCTTTGGTTTTATTTTTACAATAAACTATTTTACCAGAATTAATATCAAAACAATCTATTTCGTTTTGTTTCATTATAGATAGTAAAGAAGTTGTAAGTGTTTTTTTCTTATTCTTAAGTTCTTTCATACTATTTTGAATAGTTTTTATTTTATCATCTATTTCAATCCACTCTCTAATAATATTAACTAGATCTTCTTTTGATGTCATTAATATTATTAATTATTAATATTTAAATGTCTATTTAAATTAATTAGTATTAAACTGATAATTAACATTAAGTAAGCGACTAATTAATTCAGATTTATTACCTGAACATTTTAAGTTTAATGATTTTAATATATTTTTTAAATCAGATATTTTATAATGTTTACAAATATTTTTATAATCTTCTATAATTGGTAATTGATTGTTAAATAGTTTTTTACTATGTTTCTCACATAAACAACCTAGCTCTGTGATTATAGCTGGTTTATTACAAGAAGAACCTTTGTTTTTTCCATTTTTAAATTTCCATTCACATGAATGTAACTTCATACATAATTTTTTTGGGCAATTTACTCCTCTAATAAGATTAACACCAGATATATCGATAAATGGTAATAATTGTTTATTAATTGTTCTACAGTATGGACATTTAATTTCGTTTAGTTTTAAAAAAGTAGTTTCAAGACTGTTATAACGAGTTTTTTGTTTAACTAGTTCATTATATAAAGCAAGATAGTTAAATTTATGATTACAAGACAGTGTAATAAAGTTATTTTGTAGATCAGTTTGCGTAATTAAACATTTATTATCTAAGTCAGTATTATTATTAGAGAGTTCTTTATTTAATTCTAAAAAAAAATCTATGTTATTATCGGTTAATTTATTATCTAACATATTAATTTAAATAGTTATATTGCATAATCTTTATATTAATATAGTAAATTTTTGAAATATAATATATTAAAAAATATTATATGTCACAAAAAGAATGGGGAAATATAACTTGGTATTTATTCCATACTTTAGCAGAAAAGGTTAATAGTGAAAAATTTAACGAAATAAAACCTACTATTGTATATTTTATACAAGAAACTTGTCGTAATCTACCTTGTCCTATCTGTTCAAACCATGCACTACAAAATCTTAAAATATCAAATTTAAATTTAATTAATAGTAAGGCTGATTTGATAGAATTTTTAAGACAATTTCATAATGTAGTTAATATTCATACAGGAAAAGAAACATATTCCAAAGAGTTTGTAGTAACAAAATATAAAACAGCCAATTTGTTAGCTATAATAAATAGATTTATACAAGTGTATTCTCATAAATATGGTAACTTTGAAATAAATTCTTTTTTAAGAGCAAATGAGCGACAGAAATTTGTTAAACAAGCAACAAATCTATTAAAAATTATCATACAATATTGTAATTAAACAGTTGATGAGGAAATTAACTCTCCGCCTTTCCAAACTTCACATTTAAATGTTTGTTTAGAAGGACGCGTACATATCGCATTATTAGATACTAATTCATTGTAAAACAATAAGTCTTTATGTCCTGAACTATACCAAAGCCAGAACCACGCAGTACCAACAAGCAAGCCAATTACTCCTCCTAATATAATACCACTAGTATTAGAACAATTATTACGATATTGGAATATAGAATTTACTAGTGCGAACACTAATGTAACAGCTATTACCATAGGATTTGCTAAACCTCCCGGATGCATTGGTGGTAACATTGGCCAAAGTAAATAGGCTAATGTAAACCATGAAATAGCTGCTTGTGTACTTGGGCCTTGATATGGATGGCTACCCATACTAAATAAGTCACAACTTAGAGCTGCATTAGGACTACGTTCACTAACTAAACCCATCATTCCAAAAAGATAACATAAAAGTATTGTAACAACAATGCCTCCTAAATAAACAACGCCAGTAAGTTTTAGATTAAATACTGATGCTAGTACTAAAAATGATACAATAAATAATGGATATAAAGCGCCAATTAATTTTGAAAGATTACTAATAGTAAGTAAAATACCAGCCATTTATAATTTATAAACATATTTTAATTATAAATTATAAATAGTATTTAGTGGTTACATTTTAAAAAAGTTTTATTTTTATCATTTATTCTGTATATATGAATATTACATATATTACAATATCTGTCATGCGAATTAAATACCATAGGATGATATCGTCTAAGTAAATATGCCAAAAAAAAATCAGTTTTAATAGTTGATTTTATTGAGTGGTTTGTGCTCATAAGAGAGATAATTTCATAATTTGGTAATTTACTAAAAATTATAAATAATATTTCATCTGGTAAGTAATCTATCATTATATTAGTCAACGAATATAATATCAAAAACTTCACTAATAGAACTAACCATTGTAAATTTAATATTATTTAATATTGCTTTATTTTTAAGATTTTCTTCAAACTCTTTAAAATCTTTATCATTATCTTTTGGATATATAAAATGAGTTACGCCAGATTCTATACCACCTAAAATTTTTAGATCTAATCCACCAATCGCAGTTACTCGCCCTTGTAAACAGATTTCACCTGTCATTGCAAAATTTCTATTAATTTTTCTATCAGAAAGTAGACTGTAAATTACAGTAGTAATAGCTGCACCACCAGACGGACCGTCTTTTGGAGTAGCACCTTCTGGCACATGAATATGGATACCAAATGATTTATTTTTTTCAAATTTTTCTAATAATTCTGTTTGTCTTTTAGTAGATAAAAGATTCCAAGCTACAGTTTTTGCTACATTCATACTCTCTTTCATAACATCACCTTGCATTCCAGTTAGTTTTAAATCCAAAAATGTAGAACTTGGTAAATACTTTGCTTCAATTGGTAATAAACCACCTTGTCCATAACTATTTGCCCACAAACCACTTACAACACCAATTTTATGTTCATTAAATATTTGCTTAATCTTAAACTCATGTCTATCTTTTAAATACTTATATTTGACATCTTCAATTGTTATCTTTAAAGGGTAGCTAATATTATCACTTATATTAGCTAATTCTGATAAATTAATTTCAGCAATAATTTCAAATAATAGTTCTTTCAGTTTTCTTACACCAGGTTCTTTTGTATAATTTGTTATAATATATTCGATAACTTTATTATCTATATCTATTACATTTTCCAATCCCATTTTTTTATATAATTCTGGTAATATATAGTTGTTTGCAATGACTAATTTTTCTTCAATTGCTAAATTTTTAAATTTAATACGATGAATTCTATCTAGTAAAATTTTATCAATGCTATCTACATCATTATAAGAAAATATAAATAATACTTTTGATAAATCTAAGTCTATACCACTAAAATATTTATCTTGAAATGTATCATTTTGCGTTGGATCAATTAGATGTGTTAAAATACCTATAATTTCTTTACCATGTTCTGTTCGGCTTATTTTATCTAATTCATCTATAAATATAATAGGATTCATACATTTGGATTCTATCAAAATATCTACTATTCTCCCCCATGTAGAACCTACATATGTATAATTATGACCTTCTAATGTACTACCATTAGCAGAACCACCTATCGCAATAAAAGCAAACGGTCTTTCGTTTCCATTCTCATCTTTTAAACAACTAGCTAATCCTCTCTTAGCCAATGATGTTTTGCCAACCCCAGGTGGACCTTCAAATCCAAAACAATATCCTCCCTTTTCACCATTTATCCATTGACCGATAATTCTCTCAACTTGTCGTTTTGCTTTTTCATGTCCGTGAACCGCATTATTTAAAGTATGTTTAACTTCTGAAATATATTCACTAATAAAGGTTATATTTTTTTCTAGATTATAAATATCTTTCATTAATAATTTAACTATATTATTAGGGTTAACAACATTTATAAATTTATCAATATTAATCCAAATACTATTAATTATATCAAAATTATTATTATTACTATTTATAAAATCTATAATATCATTTTGTATTTGTGATAATTTTTTATTGCTATAAGGGATTTTATTATAAGATAATTTATGACTTTTAATAATATCATTAATAAATGAAACTATAGTTATAATATCGTCTTTTTTTATTTTTTTTATACTAGAAGTCAATATAGAATAAGATAATTTGGTTAGATTTGTAATATGATTATTTTTTATAAAATCAATATATCTTAATATTTCATGATTAGTATAGCGTTGTTTATCTGGAATTTTACATTCGGATATTAGTTCTTTGCTTTTTTCTAATTTTTCTTTTATATTATGAAAAATTTGTAGATTATTTTCTACCATAGTTAGACATGGTTCTTCTCTCATTATGGTAAAAGGTATTTTTAATAATCCATCTAAGTATTGTCTTGCTTTAGAACCAGTATCTTCAGATTTAGCTTTTATTTCTTTTAGCTTTAAAATAGCCTTTTCTTTAACGCTGTCACTGGCTTTTAATAAACATATTTGTTGTTCTAAAGGTATTTTATCACTATCATAATTACATAATGTATTTGTATAGTGTATTGTCTGCTTCATAGCTACTTTGAAATATTTTTTTGTATTCCATGGCAAGCTATCATATAATAATGTTTGTTCTAATGTATCAATTGAACCATTATTTTCATTTGAAAGTAAATCATATAGTAAATATGCTAAATATTGAAAATCTTCTTCATTACCCTGAATTAATAGTTGAATTAATGTAGTTCGTTGTGTATACAGTTCATTATTTAAAAACTCTTTAACTACTTGAGTAATTGTTTTTTGTTTTATAAGTATTAATTGATTTAATATTGATGTAAAACGTTGACTTAATTCATTTATTGAATAAACTAATAAATCTTTAATTGTTAAAGTATCAATATATCTATTCCAATGTTCTTCATCATATTTCATATCTTTAGGTTTACACTTTTCTAATTGTGCAAATTTTTTTGTTATATATTCATTTTCTAGACAAGTAATCAATGTATCATCTACAAAACAGGCGGCGAGATAGGTACGTTTATTTTGATAATCATGTAAACATAATTTTATACCGTATACTTTTGTTTGAAATGATTTACTTGTTCTAGCTAAATCAAAACAGTCTAATAAAAGACCATTTTCACAAATCATGCTATCTTCAACAATTTTATTTTTTAATATTACTTTTTTATTATTTGGTGTAGTATCTTGTTTCCAATGTAAAATCTTATAATTAATTGGATGTACACGTTGTAATAATAAATTATATTTATCTATTAAATCATTTTCAATATTATCTATGTAATTTTCTCCAAAAAGCAAATAGATTAAATCACCTAAAGTATCTGTGCCAAAATTTTTTATTATAATTAATAATTCCTCTTCTATTTTTTCTATACGATTTGTGGTCTCAATTATATTAAATTTTTGATTATTTAATTTAGCTTGTTCGCCTTTAATATCATTAAATAGTGTATCTAAAGTACTTATGCATACATTAACTTCATTTGCGCCCAAAATATCATATAATTTATATTTTTGACAAGATGATATAGTTTTTGTAATTATATTTTTTAAATTATTCATCTTATTAATTAAAAACTCAATTTTATTAATAGTATTTAATTTTTTTTGGTTATTCATATATATATAGAACTATATTAGTGACTGCAACTTTTACTTATATTTTAAATATGAACCAAATAAAAATTGATATATATTATAATTTAAAATATTTATGATATATTATCACAAATATGGGTATACCAAGCTATTTTGTTCATATTGTTAAAAATTATCCAAATATTATTAAAGAATATAATCAAAATGAAATAGAGATTCATAATTTATATATTGATAGTAATTCTATTATCTATGATGCTATTCAAAATATAAGTTTTAATAGTAAAGATAAAAATTATGAAAGTAAAGTATATAAATGGGTATTAGGTCGATTATCTTATTATATAAATTTAATTAACCCGACAAAAGAAATATTTATTGCCTTTGATGGTGTTTCGCCTGTTGCAAAACTAGAGCAGCAGCGAAACCGAAGATATAAAACATGGTATACTAATGATTTTCTTGAAAAGATAGATAATGATAAACAAGAAGCATGGGATACGACAGCTATTACCCCAGGTAGTGAATTTATGAAAACACTTAGTAATTTGTTAGAATCATATTTTAGTAATAAATATAAAAATATTAAAGTAACTATTTCTAGCAGTAATATTCCAGGCGAAGGAGAACATAAGATTTATCAATATATGCGTGATAATGAAGAATATCATAGTAGAACAACTACTGTAATATATGGTTTAGATGCAGATCTAATTATGTTATCCCTAGTTCATTTAAGAATTTCTCTAGATATCTATCTTTTCAGAGAGACTCCACATTTTATATCATCAATTAATAGAGATCTTAAACCAAATAGCCTATATGTATTTGATATTTTTGAATTAGATGAAAAACTAAATAGTCTGATGCATAACATGCCAAAAAAAAATTGTACACTAGATTATATATTTATTTGCTTTCTATTAGGTAATGATTTTATGCCTCATTTTCCTGCACTTAATATTAGAACCAATGGAATTCAAATTATTTTAGATGTTTACAAAAAACATTTTAGTGAAAATAATGAATTACTGATTAAAGATAATAAAATACAATGGAAGAATTTACGTAAATTTTTACAAGATATTAGTGAAACAGAAGAAAAATTATGTATAATTGAGATGAAAAAACGAGATAAATTAGAAAGAAATTTAACTTTAAAATTTCCTCAAATAAAAGATTTAGAATCTCTAACATCACTACCAATATTAGATAGAGCGCAAGAGAAATATATTAATATTGGTGATAATGGTTGGCAAAAAAGATATTACAAAGAACTCTTTAATATAGAAATAGATGATGTAAGAAAGCAGCAAATTTGTCTTAATTATCTAGAAGGACTTGAATGGAATTTTAAATATTACACTGATAAGTGTCCAGATTGGGGATGGTGTTATAAATACAAATATCCTCCATTACTAGAAGATTTATGTAAATATATACCACAATTTGATACAACATTTATTGAACCTAACAGTAATACAGCAGTTGATCCATTAGTACAATTATCATATGTATTACCAAGAAATAGTCTTTACTTACTTCCTGATAAATTATATAAAGAACTAATTAGATTAAAGCCAGAATGGTATAGATTAGATTATAAAATTGTTTGGGCGTATTGTAGATATTTATGGGAAGGTCACGTTGATTTACCAGAAATAGATATTACTGAACTTACTAGAATAGTTAAAATGGTTTAAAGATAAAATAGAATAGTAAATTGTGTATAAAATGCAGCTAATATGCTTTTTTCTCATGTGTAAAAGTATCTTCGGGGAAATTATTGAAGATTGGAAATCATTTAATCACTGGGATCCTGAAATTAGTGCAACGGGTGGTGGTAATAATGAATTTCAGCAATATTATTTACACCCAGAAGCAGCTAGACTTATAAATGGTACACTACAATTAAAGCCATTATTTGATAGAGGTGATTTACGAGAAGATATTGATCTGTATGGTTATGGTTGTACTAATAATTGGAATAATGGATGTTATTCTAAAGGTTCAATGCATTGGAATAAAGGTGAATTACATTATGTAAATAATAAAGCTATTCCGGTGGGCGGTAAAAGAACCAAACCTTTTATTTCTACAAAATTAGTATCAAAAAAGACATTTGGTTATGGTACATTAACTGTTGTATTTAAATTGCCAAAAGGAAATTATTTATGGCCAGCAATTTGGATGTTACCTGCAACGAATAAAATTTGGCCAATTGGAGGTGAGATTGATTTAATGGAAAGTATGGGTAATTCTCCAGAAATGGGGTTTGCAATGAATTATAAGACAGTTAGTTCCGCCTTACATTATGGTTATAATGAATCATTATTTCCTATTATTTTTAGTGAATTTGCTGAAAAAATTCAAAAAGTTACATTTAACAGGTTTGATCTAAGTGATGATTGGCATAATATAACATTAATTAGAAATCCATATAATCTAATTATTAATATTGATAATCATGAAACTCTGAATTGCGATAAACTATTTAGAACAGCTGCAAAAAGTCAAGACAGTTCAAATATATATCGAGACGAAGTTATGAAAAAAGGATATCTTGCAGGATTTTATAAATATGCTAAGATGATGGGTAAATATATACCAGATTTTTTACTAGATGATAACAATTATGACGCGCCTTTTCATGATAGATTTAAATTAATTATTAATTTAGCAATTGGTGGAAATTTTTTTGGAGATTCTATGAACTCAGGAGAAAATAATGTAAAACTTCCTTGGACATCAATTGAAGCAGGAAGTCATCCAGCCGTACAATTTATTAAAAATATAGATGAATGGTATGATTGGGGAAATAAACCAGAAGAAAATTATATAAATAGTTGTCTATTACCGATTGAAGAATGCATTAAAGACAATTTACCTTGTGATAAATATAAAGATTGTTATTTAGAAAATGAAAAACATTTAGCTTATAAAAAACCGGAAGTTAGTGACAAGACTATTTTTCATATAAAAAATATAGTTTTTGATGATTATTATAAATAAAATAATTTAAATATTATATTTATTATAATATAATATGTCAAATCCTATTTATAATTCACTAAGTGTTAATACATTTAAACAACTATTAGAATTAGTAGATGATCCAAATCATAAAGAGAGTGTTGCTATTATTATAAAATGTGGCGCAGAATGGTGTGGTCCTTGTCAAAGAATAAAACCATATTGTCATGATAAATTTAAAAAGTATCCAGAAAAAGTTTTATGTTTTGATATAGATATTGAGCAGGATGAAAATATGGAATTATATCTAGCATATAAACAAAAAAAAATGGTTCGTAGTGTACCTGTAATTTTTGCATATGTTTCAAATCCAGATCGTAATAAAGATCATTGGTGGGCACCGGATTTCAGTGTAAATAGTGCACAAACTCATGATTTAGATAATTTTTTTGCGAAAGTTACAGCAATGACAAAATAAGTTATAATAAAAAAATAATGTTTGTTTATTTATTATAAATAATGTCAAAATTAGATATTGATTTAGATATAAATAATTATAATTTAGATGATATATTAGGATTATTTAAAATAGATAATAATTTTGATACAAATGATGTAAAAAAATGTTATAAAATGGTATTGAAGTTACATCCTGATAAAAGTGGTCTAGATAAAGAATATTTTTTATTTTACACAAAAGCATTTAAAATTTTAAAAAATGTTTTTGAATATAAAAATAAACGAAATAGTCATTTAGACGAATATAAATCTAAAATCGAATACTTAGATATAGACGAACAAGATGTGGGAAAAAAATTATTAGTAGATAATTTGCATAAAAAAAAAGGTGAAGATTTTAATAAATGGTTTAATAGAGCATTTGAAAAAATTAATATATCAAATTTGTCCAATGATGGATATGGAGATTGGTTAAAATCAGATAATGATGAAGAAAATTTAGATATTAAATCTGTTAGAGAAATGCATGATATAATAAATAAAAAAAAAGAATCTTTATCAGCATTAGTTAAAATAGATAAAATAAGTCAATTATCACATATTGGTAATATTAATGAATTAGATAATGGGCAGCCGGAATCGTATTCAGCTTCTGTATTTAGCAAATTAGCATATGATGATCTTAAAATTGCACATACAGAAAGTGTTATACCAGTATGTAATAGAGACTATGAAAAAATTCAAAAATTTAATAATATTGGTAGCCTTCGTGAATTTAGAAATACACAAAACCTTAAACCAATGTCAAAACAACAGGCAGAGAATGAATTAGATAAAAATAATACTAATGAAGACGAAAGAAATACACAATTAGCGTATAGATTAACAAAACAAGCTGAAGAATCAGAAAAGGCTAATACAAAATTATGGAATATGTTAAGAACACTTAAATAGATTTATATCAAGAACAGCATAAGTTATACAACCTTTACTTTCTTTATTATATTTTTTTTTTATTTGTATAGTCCAACCATCTGATATTTTTTTTCGTTTAAATTTATCTTTTGGTAAAAGATTATTTTTTATTAAATAATCTATTATCTGTTTATTTGCATAATAATAATTATTATTACTACTATTTATTATTAATACTTGTGGATTATCCCATTTATCATTTATCCTAATATATGTTTTAATATTAATTTTTTCATTATCTCTCATATCATTAGTTAATGTGAATTTATTTTCAAACATTAAAGAACTTTCTAATTCTTTTTGTTTTTTTTCAGCTTCTTTTATTTTATCTTTACACAGAATGCATATTTTTTCCTGAGGGTTTTTGTACTGTGATTCATATAGTTTATTACAACGTTTACAATAGTGAGTATATCTGATACAATCATCACATATTTTTTCTAAATTATTGGATGCTGTTTTTTTATCAATATTAAATTTTTTACATTTTACACATTGTAAATAATGTTTTTCTAATTCTATTTGTTTTTTTCCTTTTCTAATTGCTTCTTCACTAATTATTTGATGGGCATCAATACATTCACTCCCAACAGTTATTTGTATATTTGTTTCTTTATTTTGTAAGATAAATATATTTTTTATTTGTTTTTTTCCACAAGAACAACGTGATAGTGAGTCTTCGTCATAGTGTGTTCCTAATTCAATAAAATATTCTTCTCTATCAAATCCTAAAAAATTCTCATCCAGTTTGTATATTTGTTCTGGAGTCATAGTTAATAATAATGATAATGCATAATCAGTTGGTTTATCAGTTTTTTTTGGAAAATTTTTAATACCATTTGCAAATAATGCTGGTCCTATTAGTTTTTTTACTTCTTGAATAGGTTCTTCGAAGTTATATTCTAAATATGCTTTTGAAATATTCTTTTGATTTTTTATAATATATTTTATTATTATATTCTTTACTTCTAATGTTATTTTCATTTTTACCATTCTACCATTATTATTCTTAAAAATACTATTGTCTTCGATACAATCATAACATTGTTCCATAATAATTAAATTTATTATATATTTAATTTTTCAATTTTAATTACTTTTTTATTTTAAAATGTCTTATATATTATATATATGCAATTTACTAAACTAATAATAATTTTTATAGTATTTATGGGTTTATCTACATTATATAAACGATTAAAACTAGATAGTGACACCAAAACAAATAGTTATTATCATAGTATGATTGAAAAATATTTATTAAATAAAGATAATTTAGGAAGTGTAACTAAACCTATATTATGGATATATTTACAAAATAATACCCCAATTTTACCTGAGGTAAATAGTAGATTTTGGATAAATTTTGGTTCTAGGTTAACTTCTAATTTTAACCAACCTTACCAAAAGTTAACTATTCAATCTATAATTGATAAATGTGGTAAAGATTTTAATGTATGTCTAATTGATAATTCTGCATTCAAGTATCTTCTTCCAAATTGGAATGTAAATTTAGATAAAGTTGCATTACCAATAAGAAATCATCTACAACTAATTGCCTTAACAGCTCTACTAAATGCATATGGAGGAATAGTTGTACCGTCTTCTTTTATATGTTTCAAATCACTTAAAGATATTTATAATAAAGCGCTTGAAAGTGGTAAATTAATTGTTGGTCAATTTCAAAACTTAACTTGTAATGAAAAATTAAATAGAGATGTTATTGCTTCTCCATTACTAATGGCTTCTACACCAAATAATAGCACTATTCAAAATTTTAATAATTATCTCTCTGAACTAAATTCTAAAGATTTAACTAATGAACAAGATTTCCTAGGAAAAGTTAATTTATGGTTAGAAACAAATGACACTTTATCGATTTGTGGAAGAACTATTGGTACATTAAAGAAAGATGGGTCATTAATACATGTTCAAGAATTATTAGGTTCAACTTATTTTGAATTAGCAGAATTTGCTTATGGACTATATATACCATGGGATCAACTAATTAATCGGGTTAGTTTAGGCTGGTTTGTAAGATTATCGCCTGAACAAGTGCTAGAAAGTAATACTATGATTGCAAAATATTTATTAGCATGTCATTAAATTAAATAGTTTAATATATTATTTAACTATTTAACTATTACTATTAAAATAGATATAATAAGTTATATTATAAATTGATTTTTGATAATCTGTTTTAGATTTATATTCAATATTTAAACTACTACATAATTGTCTAATAATAGTTAAAAAATTGTTATAATCAATCTTTCTAGTTATATAAAACTGCTTAGAATTATGATAATAATCTTTCAATATAGTTGTTAAATTAACTATTAAATTATAATATTCAGCTTTTTTGTAAGCAGTTCTATTTAATATATAATAATTTTCTTTTTTTTCACATATTTCATCTAATAGATCAGTCAATATATTGTTGGGTATAATTTTTTTAAAAAGCTGATTTGTCATTAATAAATATAAATATTTTTTATTTCATATTGTCTATCAAATTATTGGTTAAAAAAGATAATTCAATTTCATTTTCATGAATATTATAAAAAATTGTTATATATTTACATATAGTTTTTATTATAATATATTTTTTTTCTTCTTCTATAATATCAGTTATCTTTATAAATAAATATAAATTATCCAAAATATCTATAACAGAATAACCTCTATCGTATATATTGTATAAAAGTTCAATTGCTTTAGATAAATCATTATTAATACAAAAATGAATATATTTATCAAAATCATTAAATGATATATTTGTACAAGTATTCACTGCAATATCATATGTAACATAACAATTAAGTAATTTAAATTTTTCTAGATAACTAATTAATGTTCTTACAGAATTATTGCATAGTGATATAATAAAATCTTTTGCTTTATCTTCTATGTTTATATTTTCTGTGTTACAAATTTTATTAATTATATTATTAAGATGTATTATTTCTAATGGTTTAATTTTTATTATAAAAACACGTGATTGATAACTATCAATCACTTTTTGTATATTTGAACATGATGATATAAAACAGACATTTTTACTGTATTTATCTATACAATTTCTAAAAACCTGTTGACTCTGTTCATTGATATTATCAATATCATCTAATACCACTATTTTTTTTTTATTGTGTATACTAGACATTGTCTGACAAAATGTTTTAACATCTGATCTATAATACGAGATACCTTGATCTTTTAATGAATTTATAGTTAATATATTATCTGGATCATAATTATCATTATAATATGCTTTTATAATAGAATTAATTAGTGTAGATTTACCACTACCTGAATCACCTACTAGTAAAATATTTAATAGTTCAGTATCAACAAATGTTTCTAATAATTCTATAATTGTAGGATTCATTTCAAAGTCTTTTAAACATTTTGGTCTATATTTATATATAAATGGTTGATCCATAATTTAATATGTATAAATAAGTATTTAAGTTTATGTATTTATAATATACAATGAATATATTTAATTCTGAAAATAACAATGAAACACATTATTCCATATTAGGTGTTCAACAAAATGCATCACAAGAAGAGATTAAACGTGCTTATCGTAAATTATCATTAGATTTACATCCAGATAGAAACAAAGGAGATATAGAGAAAGAAGATAGATATAAAAAGATAACATCAGCTTACAATACACTAAGTGATGTAAATCAACGTGAGCAATATGATAGTAGTATTATGTTTAATAAATTAAATATACCTGATAGTGTATTTATGAATATGTTATTTAATCCAATTGATATAGAAAATGTATTATCTGAATTAAAAAATAGTAACTTTTCAAATCATAGATTAAATAAAAATATCCCAATAGATATTTTTTCGAATCTTGGCAAATGTTCATTATTTAATCAAGGAATTAATAATTTTGAATTTGATTCAAAACCAAAAAATATTAATATAACAATAAATCTTTCTCTCTTAGATGCTTATAAAGGTTGTAAAAAACCAGTTAATATTAAACGATGGATATATGAAAATAATAAAGAGACTGAACAACAAGAAACTATTTATGTAGATATACCAAAAGGGATTGACAACAATGAAATTATTACAATTAAAGACAAAGGGAATCGTTTAAGTTATAATAATAAAGGTGATATAGAAGTTAAAATAATAATAGATAATAAAACAGATTTTGAGAGAAATGGTATAGATTTAATATATAAAAAAAATATAAGTTTAAAAGAATCGTTATGTGGATTTAGTTTTGATCTATATTATATAGACGGAAGAGAATTTAAAATTAATAATGAAGCTGGAAATATTATACCACCGGATTTTCGTAAAACAATATCTAATTTTGGAATGTCTAGAGATAATTCGATAGGTGATTTAATTATTATATTTGATGTTACGTATCCAAAAACTATTAGTGAAAAGCAAATTAAAGAATTATCTAATATTTTATAATTAATATATATAATGAAATATAAAATACTACTTTTTATTATAATATTAATATTGTTTGTGATATTAATTAAAAAATGTTTTTACAATAATAAAATTTATTTAGTAGAAAGTTTTGAAAGTGAAAAATTTCCACCAATACAACAATATAGTAATATATTTACACCTGACGAATGTAAACAAATTATAGATCTAGCAAACCCAAATCTTTTTAGAAGTAAATTAGGAGTTGAGGAAAAAACTGGTATATCTAGAACTAGCAGACAAACTTGGATTCAAAAAGACTCATTACCTTGTGTTGAGCGTGCTTCAAAATTTGTAGCAGATTTAACAGGTTTACCGGTTGAAAATCAAGAACAATGGCAAGTATTAAGATATGAACCAGGACAAGAATATAAAGCACATTTTGATGCCTGTTCTTCAGCAACAGATGAATATAATAAATGTGTAGAAAATGAAGAAGAAAAAGGATGGGGTAAACGGGTTTACACTTTTTTTATATATTTAAATGATGTTCCAGAAGGTGGAGAAACTTATTTTCCTCGTTTAAATAAAATATATAAACCTAAACAAGGAAATGCTATATTTTGGCATAATTTAACAAGAGATCAAAAAATGGCTCATCCATATTCAGAACATGCTGGAATGCCCGTTAAAAAAGGCGAAAAATGGGCTATTAATGTATGGGTAAGGCAAAATCCAGAAAAATCAGAAAAAAACTAATTATTTCTCTCTATTTTTCATAACAAATTGGGCAGTCCATAATAATATTAAATAACATATTTTAATATTATTTTTATAATTTTAATGACCTTGTAAGAATTTTAGTAATCCATCTTTATTTCTCTCTCCATTATAATCTGCAACCTTTTTTCCATTTTCTAAAAGAATCATTGTTGGAAATCCACTAATATTATGTTTTTTGCATAATTCTGGACCATCATCTTCATTCATTTCAACAGCACGCATACTAATTCCTGTATTATTTGATTTTGCTGCAGATTTCCATTCGGGCATTAAAGTTTTACAATGACCACATCCGTTCATATGTACTAAAACAAATTCTTTATTATTTGATAATCCTTCACTAAATTTTTTTGTTCCATTAAATACTGAACCAAATACAACAGCTAAAAGAATTGCTGCTAAGACTAGATTAACAGGACTTAATTTTCCACATTTACCTTTTGCCATATATATAATAAATATATAATAAATATATAATTATTTAAAACATCAGTCTATACTAAATAGTAATGGGTGAAGATAGTTGTGCAATATGTTTAAATAATTATGAAGAAGATGACAATATATATATATTAGAAGCTTGTAATCATAAATTTCATACTAAGTGTATTGTAGATTGGTTTAGATGTGCATCAAGTTGTCCTTGTTGTAGAGATAACACAGTTGAACAATTAAATGAGATTCCAGCATTTGTTTTGAGAGAGAGAGCTAAAGAATTAAAAAAGATTTCAAGGCGAGCAAATGCTCCTGAAGATTTAAAAAAACTCGTAGAAAGATTAAAAATTTGTGATCAAAAAATGAAAGCTAAATCGATAGAACTAAAAGAATTTAGAAAAGAACACAAAGAGATTTTATCTAAAGAAAAGAAATTACAGCGTGAAAGTTGGAATTTAACTTGGGGTAAAAGAAAAAATGAAAGATTAGTTGGAATATATAATACTAATGAATATCCTTTACCTTATCTAATAATAAATAATTATGAAGGAATACCAATTTAGTATTAATAATGATAATATAAAATATATAAAGATGTATATTATATTATATTAGATGAGTACAATACAGCGATTAAACAAAGAGTTAGCAGATATAAATAAGAACCCACCAACAAATTGTTCGGCAGGATTAATTGATGATGATATTTTTCATTGGCAAGCAACAATTATGGGACCGGAAGATACACCATATCATGGTGGTGTATTTGAGTTGCGAATAGACTTTCCACAAGACTATCCATTTAAACCTCCAAATGTTATTTTTACTACACGAATTTATCACTGTAATATTAATAGTAATGGTAATATATGTCTTGATATTTTAAAAGAACAATGGAGCCCAGCTCTTACTATAAGTAAAGTTCTATTAAGTATATGTTCATTAATGAATGATCAAAACCCAAATGATCCACTAGATTCAGATGCTGCTGAATTATATTTAAAAGATTATAATAAATTTTTAGAACAAGCAGCATTTTATACTACAATGTATGCTAGTAATAATTAAATATAATATTTAATAAGCTATTTAATTATTAATATGTTTAGTAGGAATATCAGAAGATACCAAATAGATAGAGTTTTCAGTACAAACAATATAACAACCTGCTACATTATAAATTTTACTGATAGGACTAGTGTATTCCTCTGCATTTTTTACTAGTAATTTTTCATCTTGATCTTTCTTTACTCCAATAAGAACGTCTTTTTTTAGAGAATCTGTCCAATAATCTAACATAATAGGTTTGTCATCTACAATAGCAAGTTTAGCAAGATGTCTCCATAATTCAGCAGGAGGTAGTTTAATTGAAGACTCCGAGTCTGTCATGTAATATATTAAATTTATATAGGCTTTAAATACTTATATTTAAAATACAATTAAATTAAATTATTTTAATAATTTAATTTATATATTATGACATCTAATTGTAAAAATAGTATTTTAAATACTGACTATTATAATAAAACAATAGAGGATAATTATATAACTATTTTTGGTCAATATAATAAATTAATTACAGATTATTTAAAACATTGTTATGATAATATATGTATTCAAAATTTTGAATATAAAAATTATATAATAAAGCAAGGTATATTAACTATTAAACATGTATTTAAAATATTACTTATCTACACAAAAAATCTAGAAATGACTATTTTTAATTGTCAGAAAGCATATATTTACTATATTGAATTTATTGGTCAAATAAGTGAAGACAACCATAGTTTTTTACAATTAAATTCTAAAGATGCATCTCTATTTGTTTATAAGAAAACTATTTTTGATGTTAATAATGATACAACTAAAAATTTTTCATCAAATGATAATATAAAAAATATAACTAACATAATTAATCCAATAATTGATATTTATAATTCTATATTATTTAGATTAATTACAGATTACGATGATAATGAAATCATCAAAATAGTTAATATAGATTTTCAAAAGATTATTCAAAAAATAATAAAACTATTTTTTGAACTTAATGATCTTGGTATGTTAGATAAAATTAATTATTTTATTTTACACTTTAAAGAAAAAAATATATTAGATAATCTAGATTTATTTATAAAAAAAATAAAAAAAAAAGATTTAACTAATGCAAATTTAGATTTACAAATAATTAATCAACAAAATTTCAAAAATAATAGTGAAAATAATTTAATCAATAATATTTTTAATAACTTATGATACATAAATTATTCTTTTAATAACTTATGATACATAAATTATTCTTTTCTTATTTTTTTTTGTAGACGTTATTTTAGTATTTTTTTGTATTTCAGGATTATTAATATATATATTTTGATACTCGTTATCTAGAATTTCTTTAATATAATAATAAACTTTATATAATACATCTTCATCGCATTTACCAACAATTAAAATACTTCCAGTTCTAAATATCATAAAAGATAATTTATATTTAATATCTTTGTCTTGAAAATTATACTTGCATTGAATACCTGGATATTGACAAGCATCAAAAACACAATCAATTTTATATTTATATTTTAAAATATCTAATAATTTATCACGATTTAAATAAAAGCCACAATTAAAATTTGAATTAATTAAAACAGTTTCTGATTTATTAAGATCATAATTTATAGTTTCATCACCTGAATATAATCTTAATACACGAACTAATAGATCTAGTGTTGAAATTAATGTACTATCATCTCTTATACCAGGAATTTCTAATTTACCAGTATTAAATACTTTAACATGTATTTCTTTAAACTTATCACCTTGAGTTATTCGAAGTAATAAAACAAAACAATTATAAAATGCACTTCTTTTTTTAGATCTATATGATGTAATATCTTTTTGACATAGTCCAATACTAATTTTTCTAATATCTCTAAATTTAATACGTCCATTTGGATTTATAATTCTACTAATAATCTGTTCATCTACATTATTTTGATTCTCTAATCGTTTAGTCATTTCTTTCACACTATCTTCATTTGTGAAATTAAATTTCATCTGTTTTTTAACTACACCTTCTTGCATTGTATGATATGGCGTAACTTTTATATTCCAAAATAATTCATTTAAATTAATAGATTGATTTAAATATGCTATTTTTGTCTTAGTCGATATATATATATCTGTTGCTTTAGGAATATTTTCATGTAATATTTCTTTTGATTCCATTAAATAATTATCATCTATTTCTCCCTCAAGACAAAATGTTGACCATGCACTATTTATATCTATCTCTTCATTTAAATTATCATCCATCTCTATTTATATTATAAAAATTCTTTATATATTATTTTCAATTATTTTCTAAATTTAAATTATAAAATGATATCATCATTTTCCGTTGAAACAACTAGTACCCAATTCAAAAATATACCGGTTGTAATCGAAAAAAAATTACCTGTTTCTGCTCCAATCAAAATTCCTAAACGCTCTGACGACCATTTATCAAGCGAATATGAATTAAATTTAAATTTTTTCAATCCTAGTAAAATGAGTCCGCCAGATTGTTGGAAAACTAGATTGGAACAGAGAATGAAGTCTCTTTATGAGACAACGCTATCTGTTAGTGAATAAAACAATAAATTTAATTTATTGTCACTATCATTATCAACATTATGTATCACAAATTCTATCTCTTTTAAAACTTTATTAGTTATTTTAAACATATTATTTCGTATAATATAACTACAATAATCCTTAATTACTGTATCTAGATCAATATTATATATTGTTAATAAATTATATATTTCTTTATTAAATTTTTTATTATCACCTTTTTTTATTACATTATCTATACTCTTAAATAATTCGTTGTCTATTACTTTTATATTTTGTATTGCTAATTGGTTAGATTGCATGTAATTAATCATACTTCTCATATCAGAGTTATATGTATTATAAATAGATTCAAGTTGACTATATGATAATTTTAAATTCTCTTCATTATTTATTTTTGATAAAAAATCTATTATATCTTGTTTTGGTAATTGATTAAATCGAAGTTTTACAAATTCATTTTGTAAAGAGTCATCTATTTTACTAATATAGTTACAAATTAAGCAAAATCTTATATTTTCTTGATATTCTTGAAGTAAATATTTTAATGCTTGTTGTGCATTTTTTGTCATATAATCTATTTCATCTAGTATTACAAATTTTATACCATTTGAAAACATTGTTTTTGAATTTACAAAATTATTAATTTGATTTCTAATTATATCAATACCTCTCTCATCTGAAGCATTTAAATGTATCATTAATCCTTTATTTTCTTGATTATTATTTCTTTGATATTCATTTATTAAATTAATTATTGTAGTTGTTTTGCCAGTACCAGGCGGGCCATATAATAACAAGTTTGGCATATAATTTTTTAAAAAAATATTTTTAAAAATTGTTTTATTTTCAACATTTAATACAATATCTTGAAAATCGGTTGGTCTGTATTTTTCTACCCAAGGTATATATATTTTACTTGTCATTTATAATATTTCTAATTATAGCTTTAAAATAAAATTGAGTTTAAAATAATATTTACATATTATTTTAAAATGAGTTCTCTTGAAATTATTATGGGTCCAATGTTCTCTGGAAAAACTGAAATGTTAATTGAAATATACAATAAAGAATTTAATAATATTCAAACATTGTCAGAAATTTTTCAAGATAATCAAGAAATTATTGCATTTAATTATTATAAAGATACACGATATGGAGATAATATAATAAGTTCACATAATGGCAAAAAAATTCCTTCAATTAATATTCAAACATTGTCAGAAATTTTTGAAAATGATAAATTTGAAAAACTGACACACATATTTATTAATGAAGCTCAATTCTTTCCAGATTTAAAAATTACTATTATTAAATTAGTTGAACAACACAACAAACATGTTGTTATTTGTGGGCTAGATAGTGATTATAAGAGAGAAAAATTTGGACAAATATGGGAATTAATTCCATATGCAGACAAATTAACTAAATTATACGGAAAATGTAATAATTGTGACAATAAATCTCTATTTACACACAGAATTTCTTGTGAAAAACAACAAGAAGTAGTTGGAAATAACAATTATATCCCTTTATGCAGATCATGTTATATTAATATAAATTAAAATGTTACTATTACAGTATAATAAAATAATAATACTCAGATATCTTTATCTATTAATTTGATTAATTAAATTATTAAAAGTATTTAAATTAGTTTTTTAATAATTCATTATATGGAACCTTCAAATGAAAAAAAACGCAGAGGGAGAAAAGCTAAAATAGATGCTACAATTGAAAATACTAATGAAGAATCTGAAAATGTTGTATTAGAAAAAATACCAAAAAAACGGGGAAGAAAACCTAAAGGTGGCAAAGTTGTTACTTGTATACAAAATGATAATAACAATAACGATATAATACCAAATATTATACTTCATTTAAAATGCAATCAATCTGATATTAATAATCATAGTAATAAAGATTTTATTGATACATACCAATTTAATAATACAAAAAATTATGATTTTAATTATTTACAACTATCGAATGAATCTAATCGTTATAATAATACTACTACTATTAATACTAATATTAATACTAATGATACTATTAGTATACATAATAGTATACATAATAGTATACATAATAGTAATGAAATTGCTACAGAAAATAATAAAATTATTTGGCAAAAATTAGAAAAATTATCTACCTCATTACATGTTGATAATATATGTGATAAAAAATCTGCTTGCTTTTTTTGTACCTGTGATTTTGATAATATACCTATATATATACCTAAATTTCAACTAAACAATATGTTTCATGTATATGGATGTTTTTGTAGTCCAGAATGTGCTTGTTCATATCTAATGAATGAAAAAAATATAGATACTACTAGTAGGTTTGAAAGATATTATTTATTAAATTATATATATGGTAAAATATATGATTATAAAAAAAATATTAAACCTGCTCCTAGCCCTTACTATCTTTTAGATAAATATTATGGAACTTTGTCTATTCAAGAATATAGAAAATTACTAAAAAGTGAAAGACTTTTATTAGTTGTTGATAAACCACTTGTGCGTTCGATGCCCGAATTACACGACGATAGTGACGATTATCTATTAAATACAAAAGGTATTCCTGCACCAATTAATAAGTATGTTCCACAGAAAGAGTTTAAAAATTTTACTAAAAATGATATTTTAAATGAACAATTTAATATTAAATAAATAATTTTAATATAATCATTATTTATTTAATTATCAGAAGGTTCCTCCTCTACTGTTGTTAATACTTTTTGATTTTCTTTAATTTCTCTCTCTTTTATAAATTCTAACATTTCTTGTTTTCTCTTTTCTAATTCTTTAGTAAACCTATATTGTTTTGCTTCTTTATCCATAAATCCTCTAATTTCTCGATAAACTTGTTGGTTTACACTTACCACATTGTCTTGTTTTTGTTCTTTTATTCCAAAATGTTCTTTTATTACTTTAATACTATCAAAATCATACTCATTTAATCTTTTTATTGCTTCTTCTTTTTCCATATTTGTTTGTCTAAGTACAAAATCTATTACTTGATTTTCCTTTTCGTCTAGCATTTTTTCTAGTTGTTCTCTAGAATATTTTTGTGTCTTTTCTAATATACAATCTATTAGTATTTCTCTTTTTGTTTTATTATCTTTTTTTTCCATTTATAAAATATTATATTATTTTTTAAATGATATTAAAACTAATAATACTACTTATATTATTATGGCTAATACTATCACTAAATACGATAATCTGATAAAAGTATTAAAAACACAAGTTATTAGCGAAGTTAATAATACATTATCTTATCAATTTACTCCTATTATTGAAGAAATTAACAAAGATATATCTACTTTTAATTTACTTGAAAAGTTAGATAATCTTATTGAAGAAATGCCTAGTTTCAAAAAATTACAATCTAAATATAATAATTTACTTGTCGAATATAATAAATTAAAAAATAGTGGTTCTATATCTACTGAAAACGACTATTGTCCAGATATATCTCTAGTTATCAAAGATATAGATAAAAATAATAATCTAGAAAGTTACAATAATCTTATTTCTAATAGCACTACTCTAAATGTAAAAATAGATAAAGATAATGATCATTATGAATGTAGTAGTATTGAAGATGAAATTATTAGTGATGAAGAAACTTCTAGTCAAAGTGAATCTCAACATAGTGATGATGACTTATTAGAAGAAGGTAAAACTATCATCTATACTGATGGAGCTTGTAAAGGGAATCCTGGCGATGGAGGGTGGGGTGCACATATTATCAATAATGATGGAATCAAAGTATCCCTTAAAGGAGGTGTAAAAGATACCACTAATAATCGAATGGAGCTTTTAGCTACTATTAAAGCATTAGAGTATTTTAAAGACTCTACACAAATTGAAATTAATACTGATTCTAAATATGTAAAAGATGGAATTACTAGTTGGATTACTTCTTGGAAAAAAAATGGATGGAAAACCTCGCAGAAAAAAGAAGTAAAAAATTTAGATTTATGGAAAAAACTTGATGAGCTATGTAATGTACATACAGTAGAATGGAATTGGGTAAAAGGACATAGTGATAATGAAGAAAACAATTTCGCAGATTTTTTAGCAAATTGTGGTATAAAAGATTTATATGGCGAAGCAAAGGTGGACTTTGAAATAGAATACGAAACTCAAAATGCGGAAACTGAATGTAAAAACAAACACGATGAAGAACTAGATCATGATAATGATAAACTCAATATTAATGATCAGGAAGAAGAGGAAGAAGAGGAAGAGGAAGAGGAAGGGGAAGAAGAGGAAGAAGAGGAAGAAGAGGAAGAAGAGGAAAGGGAAGAAAAGGAAGAAGAGAAGAGACAGAAAGAAGAGAAAGAAGAGGAAGAAGAGGAAGAAGAAGAAGAAGAGGAAGAGGAAGAGGAAGGGGAAGAAGAGGAAGGGGAAGAAGAGGAAGGGGAAGAAGAGGAAGAAGAGGAAGAAGAGGAATTTGAATTAATTGAAATTCAAGGAAAAGAATATTTTACAAACAATGAAGTAGGAGGAGAAATTTATTCTTGTATAAATGATGATATTGGTGAAAAAGTAGGGTATTTTGATAAAAATGGTATTGCACACTTTAGAAAATAATATAGATATAATATATAATGGGTAGATTTAATAAAACCGTAAAAAAAAGTTTATCTCAAAGAGGTGGTAGTGTTAATTTTAATATAGGGAATGAACAATGGGTAAATACTGCACAAGGTAATCCCAATACACTATCTTATAAATATTCTCAAAAAGAAGTAACTGCTTTAAATACATTAGGTATTGGTACTATTCACCACACTGGAAGTACACAAAGCTTCAATCCCAATTCACATAATTGGTATTTAATTAGACCAGGAACTGATCCTCCAACACATGGAACTACTTTAAGTAAAGTAATTAATGAAATTTATGCGAATAATCCAACCGGTGCAATAGACACTTTTACTAGAGTACAGAAAGATATAGCTAGTGCAACTAGGGGTAGAGAAGAAGCTGGTTCATACCATGGTAATGCTGACCCGGGACATCTTGCTTATTTAGAGGCGTTACAAAATTTAGTTGGAATACTACGTACTTATACTAACCCAGGAGTTTTTACAGGTGCAACAGGCATAATAAATTCAATATTTAAAAGACTAACAGGTAACACAGCAGAAAGCAATTCAGATAGTGATAATGAATCTTTGTCACCAAAACCAAAAGGTAAATTTGAAAGAATGTCTAGCGAAAGAAACGGTGGTAAAAGAAAATCAAGAAAATCTAGAAAATCTAGAAAAATAAAATTTAGAAAATCAAAAAATAAAAGGCAATAAGTTAAAATAATATATTATATATATAATGCAAATTTGTGCACCTGCAATAGTATATATAGGATTTTCTCTTACACATATAATAATAGATACATTTAAACAATTATATAATTCTGCATTTATGAAATTTTTGGTTATGATAGTATTTACATTAGTACTTAATATTTTATGTAAAAGAGGTTTAGGTATTATTTCATGGTTTATAGTTTTTGTGCCTTTTATTTTTATGACAATAATAAGTAGTACTTTACTATTTGCATTTGGGTTAGATCCAAATTCTAACAATTTTATACCAAAACCAAAAAATAATTAATAAATAGATATAAAACTTTATAATTTATATCTATATATGAATACTACGGATTATATTAAAGACAGTTTAATTACAAATTTTTTATTATTAATTTACTACTTTAGACAATTTTTTTTATATGTATATAGACTCTATATACAATTTTGTATGTATTTTTATAAAGAAAAAGATATTGTATTTGTAAAACAAAATAAGATTATTAAAACACTAGATTTTAATGATATCGAAAATATTCCAAAATCCGAATATTTTGTAATAAATTATGATGTAGAAAATAAAAAACTAGTAAAAGTTTCAGATGACTATAGTATATTAGATTATCCAGAAAATATTCCAAGTTGTAGTAGTTTCCGTTTTATATTTGTAGCACTTAAGAGTAATGATAAATCAATAGATATCGGTAAATATCTATATAACGATGATAAAACATATTATCTAGAAAATTCTATCTTATTTGATAAAAATTTTGTTAATTGGATGTGTATTAATTACTTAAAAGAAGATTTACAGGATGTAAAGATAAATATTATTGATCATAATGCAAATTCAATAGAGCTAGATAGTTCACAATATATTAAACTTGGGTTAAACAACTATCATATAGATCAATTATCTTAATAAAATGATATAAAAAATATTTTACAGTGATATATTATGAATACTATGGTAGAACAAATAGATAATTGTAGTTTATCCAAGTTTGAATTGTTAGATAAATGGACGTTATGGGCACATCTTCCACATGATACTAATTGGAATTTAGAAAGTTATAAACCGATTATGGATATTACTTCACTAGAAGAGGCAACTACATTATTTGAAAATCTTCCAGAATCCATCATTAAAAACTGTATGTTGTTTTTAATGAGAAAAGGTATATATCCTACTTGGGAGGATCCAAAAAATAAAAATGGTGGTTGTTTTTCTTATAAAATTAATAATAAATTTGTTGGTACAACTTGGAAAAAATTATCATATGTTCTACTAGGTGAAACGCTTACTGATGAAGAATATAGTAGCAATGTTACTGGTATTACTGTTTCGCCCAAAAAAAGTTTTTGTATTATAAAAATTTGGTTTGCAAATTGTGATTGTAGTAATCCTAATATAATAATAGATATTGATGGATTAACTAAACAGGGTTGTATATTTAAAAAACATATTAGTGACTAATTTAATAATATTTATTTATGTGTGTAAATAAATATTACAAAACTATTTTAATTGGGTGGTAGTTGTGCAAGACATAATTTAATTTCACCAAGTGATGCTACATTATACTTAACTACTAGTGGTAAATCGTTTTCTAAATAAATTTCTATTTGACTGCATAAATTTGTACATTTAATAAAATATCCTAGATTTTTAAGAGAGAATTCACCTTGAATTATTTTATTTGGATCTTTCTGAATAAATTCCATATGACCTCCAGATTCGGATCGTCTAATTTCTGCTTTGGCAAATTGTCCTTGACATTTAAATATTAATTCATTACCAACTGATTTGATTTCTAACTTATCAGAAATTATACTTAAGTCTCTTATAATTTTTTGGAAATCAGTTGATGGTAAATTTAATATAGATGCAAAAGTTACATTTGGTACTGCTAATTCTTCATTATCTGGCTCAATTAAACGTAATTTTTGTGTTTTACATTGTTTAATATCTCCATTCTCAAATTTTAAACCTAAGTGATGCACTATACCATCAACATAGTCCGAATCTTCAATATATAATGTTAGAGTATCATCATTATCTATTGTATTAATTAACTTAAATAGATGAAACATATTAACACCGATTACAATCTTTTCTTCTTTACAATCGTATAACTCAAAATTTTGAGCTTGTAAAAATAAGTGCGCAAGAATTGTATGCGATTTATCCATATTTATTATTCTAATACCATCTGGACTAAATGTAATATTTGTTTCTAATAATATATCTTTTAATGCAGTCATTAATGTTCTAAATGGTGCAATTTGTATAGTTTGAATTGTTAAAATATTACTACTGTGGGAATTTTCCTCCATTATAAAAATATCTTTGAATAAAATCTTTAAATAGTTAATTTATTTAAATCTAATAGATTGATTTTCTATTAAAATATCATTTTTTTTTGTTATTTCTTTCCAAGTAGCATTAATTGGTAACCCAAACTTATCAGCTAATGTTCTTCTCTCTATCTCTGCATTATATTTTACTAATTCTATTTCTGAATTATACTTTTCTTTTAAATTTCCCAAACTATCATTTTTTAATAAAGTATTTTTATTTTTCGATAATTTATTAAAATTAAATAATTTTTTTGTATTTTCGTTCATATTATATAGCAACTTTATTTTTATATTCTTGTTTAAGATTTTTAAACTCTATATCTAATTTTCTAGCAATAGCAATACAATTATTTTTTTTAAATGGATTATTTGCTACTTCGCGCAATAGATCTTTTGCAATAGGATTTATATCAAAATGTTTTGTATAATATCTTCTTCTACCTATTATTACTTTTACATTATTATTTTGTAAATCTATAACATAACATTTACCTAATATACTTTTACCAGCTTTTTGTGTATATTTTTTTTTATTATTTTTTTTTTGTTTTGCAGTATTATATTTTTTCCCTCCTTTTACGGATTCTAACATCGGTTTTAATACATCAACTATTTCTTCAACAGTAGGGTCAAATTTAACATCAGTTAATATTTTAGTAAATGCTTGAAATAATATTCTCATTTCAGCTGCTTGTCCTTGTTTTTCTCTTTTCTCTTCTGGTGAAGGTTTATCAACTAAAGTTTCATCTCGAACTATTTTAATTGGTTGCTTTTGTTCCACGCTTTCTAATGTATTTAATGTTTCGGTTAATGTACCTCCTCTATGCGGTGCGGTAGCAGGGCGCATGGTAGTTAAAGTGTCCGCCGCACTAGCCGCACGTGGTGTAGGTGTATCATCAAATGTATCCGCGCCTGTTCCTATATGTAGATTAACAGATAATTGACTAGAGTCTATTAATCTAGGAGTAGCACCACGAGCAAAATCTGCTAGTAGCTCTGCAGCTTGGGTCTGTGAAAGTGGACGATTTTCCTGTGGTTCAGCAGCGTTTGTTTCTAATAACGCTTCACTTTGAGGCAATTCGGCATCATCTAGTCCTGTAGTTTCTTTTAATAGTTCGCCTATACTTTTAATTAGTTGACTTATATTACTATGATTTGCAGAACGAGCACATTGAGATGGAGAACTACTTTGATTAGCATGTGGTAGTCCTTCAATTTCTTTTTGTTCTTGAATACTGTTATATGTAGTTACACATAAAGCCCAAATTAGATTTATATAATCCCAATATTCTTTATAATAATTATACCATGATTCTAAATAATTTTTAACAGACTTGTCTTGACCTAGTGTACCAAAATCTGGATGAATACTATTTTTAAAATCCTCATAACCTCTGGGAGGGGAAGCTTGATCTCCTTTTAGATATTTTTTATATAAATACGCTTTAGCTCTTAGACTTGTCAAATCTTTTTCAAACTGCACAGCATCATCTTTTTGTTTTTGAATTTCTATTTCATAACTGTTTGACTGGTTCATTAATGTTTGTAGATCTTCACTATATGGAATAGTTCCTGTTTGACTTATACCCTGTACTATATATTTTTTAAAATCATCTTTTTTTATTGCTGATAATAATTTAAATTTACCTAATAAATTATATATATACATATCTGCTTGTTGCTGCTGTATGGTTGGTTCACTGCCATCTGGTCGTATAGTCGCACCTATTTGATTTAAATTTGTAGCAATCTGTTCTAAAATTGGATCTAATTTTTCTTCTATTTGATTATTTTTTTTAGGATTCCATTTACCTAATTTATTACATTGTTCAAATAATGAATCACAATTGTACTCCTTAGATTTTTTACTTTTTGAAGATGCAACATCAGTTAAATCTTGTAAATATTTTTCTATTTCACCCTCTCTTGGAAAATTTGTGTTATTATTTATTTCATAACCTACTTTTCGTTCGTTAATTTTTGGTCTAATAAACATCATATTTGATTTTATTTGGTTACAGCAACGATGTGACCAAGCATATTCTATACCTATTTGTTGTTGTTCAGGACTAGAAGCATATGGTTTTTTTGTAATCCATAAATGACTTAGTGCAGGTAATATAGGTAAAATATGTTCGCATTCTAAAAGTTGACCTTCTAGCATAGGACAACCACATAAATAACAAATTTGCGCCTCTTCCTTCTTTGCATTTGCCCATACTTGTTCAACCGTTCCTTTACCTGCAATATTACATTGTTTAGCTGCATTATATGGACGTTCTATAGCTTTTCTAACTTCAAACTGTGTATTAAATAAACTTCTAAAGAAACTAGAATAACTACCAGAATTTTCAGTAATTTCGCGTGCTAATAATAGCTTAAAATTATCAGAAAATTTATTACTATCTGAAAAAATCGACTTTCTTATTGGGGCTAAATCATCTTCTATTACCTTATTATATTCTTTTAATATCAATTCATGTAATACCATCCCACCAATTTTATAAATATCTTGCTGACTTCTATCACATAAGTCTAAACCCGGAAGTTGCGCATTGGCTTTTACCAGTTTATCATAAAAATTATTTAATGTATCACATACCTTTAATGCATCTAAATTTTCAGTACCAGCTATATGAGATAAATAACAAGTTTTATCTAAACATGACATTATATATATTTACAGTTTAAAAAAATTGAAAAACAATTTAAAAGAAAATTATAGATAATAATAAATGTCATCTTCATCTAAAACTGATCTTAATAAATATCAGAAAAAAAGTGATAAACAACATATTCTTGATAATCCTGATACATACATTGGATCAGTAGAACAAGTAGAATCTAATGAATTTATATTTTCAGAAAATAGTATATCTAAAAAACAAATTTTATCTAATCCTGGTCTTTACAAACTATTTGATGAAGGTATTGTAAATTGTCGAGATCATGTTGTAAGAATGCAACAGGCAATTAAAAATAACGAAGATGATTGTATTCCAGTATCGTATATAGACATATCTATTGGTGATACTGGGACTATTACAATGATTAATGATGGCAATGGCATTGATATTGCTGAACATCCAGAATATAAAATTTGGATTCCTGAACTAATATTTGGTCATCTACGTACATCAACAAATTACAATAAAGAAGAAAAAAAAATTGTAGGTGGAAAAAATGGTTTTGGATTTAAATTAGTATTAATCTGGTCAACATGGGGCAAAATAGAAACAGTTGATCATAAAAGAGGACTTAAATATGTTCAAGAATTTCATAATAATCTTGATAATATTGATAAACCAAAAATTACTAAATGCAAAAATAAACCATATACTAAGGTTGAATTTACACCAGACTATAAACGACTTGGTTTTGAAAATGGTTTAACACTCGACATTGTAAATCTATTTAAGCGTAGAATTTATGATATTGCAGCAGTTACAGATAAATCTATTAAAGTTAAACTAAATTCCCAAGTAATTCCTACTAAAAATTTCCAACAATATGTTAAATTAGTAGTTGGTGATAATGAAGTAAAATACGAAGAATCAAATGAAAGATGGGAATATGCTGTATCTTTATCACCAGAAGGTGAATTTTATCAATTATCATTTGTCAATGGTATCTATACTTCTAAAGGTGGAAAACATGTTGAATATATTATGAATCAAATTCTAAAGAAATTAGTGACTTATATTAAAGCAAAAAAGAAGATTGATGTTAAACCATCATCGATTAAAGAACAATTAGTATTATTTCTAAGATGTGATATTGAAAATCCAGCTTTTGATAGTCAAACAAAAGATTTTATGAATACACCAATTAGTAAATTTGGTTCAACTTGTGAAGTAAGTGATAAATTTATTGAAAAAATTGCAAAAATGGGTGTAATGAATACAGCCTGTCAAATTACAGAAGTAAAAGAGACAAAAACACTTAAAAAACAAGATGGTTCAAAAACTAAATCTATTCGTGGAATTCCTAAACTAATAGATGCAAATTTTGCTGGAACAGCCAAATCTGATCAGTGTACACTAATATTATGTGAGGGTGATTCAGCCAAAGCTGGAATTGTATCTGGTCTATCAAGAGATGATAGAAATACTATTGGAGTTTATCCAATGAAAGGTAAGTTATTAAATGTACGAGGAGAACCTCTATCAAAAATTGGTGGAAATAAAGAGATTACTGAAATTAAACAAATCTTAGGATTAGAACACGGAAAAGAATATACTGAAAAAGATGTTACTAGTAAACTTCGATATGGTAAAATCTTATTTATGACTGATCAAGATTTAGATGGCAGTCATATTAAAGGATTAGGTTTAAATCTATTTGAATCTTTATGGAATTCACTTGTTAAAATTCCAGATTTTATTGGATATATGAATACTCCTATTTTAAAAGCAAAAAAGGGTAATCAAGTTAAGGAATTTTATAATGAAGGAGAATTTAATGAATGGAAAAAGACAAATGATCCAAAAAATTGGACAATTAAATATTATAAGGGCTTAGGTACTAGTACTAGTAAAGAGTTTAAAGAATATTTTCAACATAAAAAGATTGTATCATTTAGTTCAACAGGCGAGAGTTCATCTAGTAAAATAGATATGATATTTAATAAAAAACGTAGTGATGATAGAAAAGAATGGTTATCAACATATAATAGAAACAGTTTTATTGATACTAGTAAATCTCAAGTTACATATGAAACATTTATTGACAAAGAGTTTATCCATTTCTCAACATATGATAATGAGAGATCTATTCCTAATTTAATTGATGGTTTAAAAATTAGTTTAAGAAAAATTGTATACTCAGCATTTAAGAAACGTCTAACTAGTGAAATTAAAGTTGCACAATTTAGTGGTTATGTTTCAGAACATTCTGGATATCACCATGGTGAATCTAGCTTACATTCGTCAATTATTGGTTTAGCACAAAATTTTGTCGGATCAAATAATATTAATTTACTTGAACCTAAAGGCCAATTTGGTACTCGATTACTAGGAGGTAAAGATGCTGCATCTGAAAGATATATATTTACACATCTCAGTCCTTTAACACGACTAATTTATAAAGCAGATGATGATGCTATTCTAGACTATTTAGAAGATGATGGTGACCAAGTTGAACCTATCTATTATCTTCCTATTATTCCTATGATTTTAGTAAACGGATCAAAAGGTATTGGTACTGGATTTAGTACAGATATTATGTGTTATAATCCTTTACAAATTATCAAAAAACTTAAACTGATGCTTAAGAACAAAAATCATGATATTGAAATTGAACCATACTATAAAGGATTTAAAGGTACTATTGAATTAGTTGCGCCAAAAAAATATTTAATTAAAGGTATTTATAAAAAAATTAGTGATAACAAGATTGAAATTATAGAACTCCCTATTGGTTGTTGGACTCAAGACTATAAAGAATATCTAGAAACATTAATTGATAATAAAAGTAAAGATACTAAATCAATTGTAAAAGACTATGATGATTTATCTACTGAATCTGATGTTAATTTTGTTGTAGAATTTTATCCTGGTGTATTAAAAACCCTTATTCAAAATGTAAAAGATATTAGTGGTAATTGTACCGAAAAAGTAACCGAATTAGAAAAATTACTAAAATTATGTACAACACATTCAATTAATAATATGCACTTATTTGATCACAATGAACATTTACAAAAATATGATTGTGCATCAGATATAGTTGAAGCATATTATCCTATTAGATATGAATATTATGTTACTCGTAAAGAAAATCAGTTAGATGTTCTTAAACGTGAACTAACTATTTTATCAAACCGAGCTAGATTTATTTTAGAAACATTAGATAATAAGATTGATTTACGTAAAAAGCGAGATGATGTTATTATTGAATTACTAACAAATATGAAATTTGATAAAAATCCTGATGATAGTAAATATCCATATCACTATTTAACTAAAATGCCAATGGATAGTGTTAGTACTGAAAATGTTGAAAAAATATTAAAAGATAAAAATAATAAAGAACATCAGTTTAAAGAATTAGAAAAGAAAACTATCGAAACTATTTGGTTAAATGAACTAGAAGAGTTAGAAGCCGAGTATATTAAATATAATAATAATAATAAACCTAATAATAAAAAATAAATTGATAATTATTTTATATAAAATTAATTATAAATATGAGTAATATATTTGTAAAAGAAAACGTTAATGAAAACGAATATTTTATACATGAATGGGTTTACTACTTAATTAAAAATAAGTCAAATTCTAAAGAAAATCATATTAATATTAAGGTTCCAAAAATATATAATTATGATAGTGAAAATAAACGACTTAGTATGCAAATAATATATGGTGATAATTTATCTAATATTTATGGGGAAGATATTGAAAATGTGCCCAAAAAATTAATTAACATTATTCAGAAAACAATTAATTTAATGAATAGTTATCTTGTTGAATATCCAGATATTACTGGATATAATTTTATGTTAGATAAAGGTGAAAATTTATGGATTATTGATTTTGAACATGCTAAGTGCAGAGATATACAAGAACCTACTGATAATTTTGTCTTAAAATTTATTAATGGTACTAATGAATGGAATCCTGAATTTAAATAGATTATTTTAATCTATGTGTTATTTTTTTATGTTTTTTTTGCTTATTCTTTTTTTTTGTATGTTTTTTATTACTATTTTTATTTTTTATTTGTTTAATTGGATTTTCTAATATATAAAGATATTCATTTATTGTTGTATTTATATTGTATTTAGGTATACGTTTATCTATAATATCTTTATTGCCTCCAGCTAGTGTTTCTACTGGTTTAATTTTATTTTTTGGTAATATATATGCTATTCTAATTAGTGACATAAATTCATATGATCCATTTTTTAGAAGTATTGATAAGTCTTCTATATTTAATTGTATAGAGAGAAAATCTACTAATCTGGATTCATATTTAAATAAAATAGGCTGATGTAAATTTATTTCTGGTTTATAAAACTCACTACGTCTAGATGATACACTATGAATTGGATTAAGTACCAAATCAACATTTTTGTATATTATATCAATATTACTAACTATTTTACTATATAATTCAGTATTATAACCTTCAAAAGTGACTGGATTTATTATAACAACACGTTTTTTTAGTAAGAGTGAAAGTAATACTCTTAACAACGATTTATTTGTAAAACAAATATAATCTTCTGGTACAATTTCAGTATGTGTTGAATAGTCTTTTAATATAAATTTATCACTATTTGGTTTGTAGAAATTGTCTAATTCTATTTCACTAACTGAAGACATATTTATCTCTGCAACTTGATTGACTGTTTCTCCACTGCTATTTGGATGTTTTTTATTACCAAATTTATCAATGTAGGATACTACATTTAATGGTTGTGAATTTTCCTCTACTTCATTTCCTGGCTCAACATATCCACTATCTATTAAATCAGCATTACCATCATCTATGTAATGTACACCTCCCATATAATGATAATACCAATAAAAATATGGCAAATATTTTATAAGATCTTTTTCATTTTTTAAAGTATTTCGTGTCATTCTTAAAGCTTTATGATCAGATTCTGGAGCAATTAGTAATTCTTTATCTATCTCTAATATTTTTCCTATTAATTCTTTCTGTTCTTCTTGTTTACTTGGTGATTGTAAATAATCGGTAACTAGTTTAGCTGATTGTGGATAAGATTCAACTAATTCTTTAAACATAATATATTCGTGAGAAGTTTCAACACAAGGATAAACATCTTCCAAAAAATCATAAAATTTAGGTTGTCTATTAGATGATGCACCGGCGCCAGAAGCAGTATCTTCACTTGTTAGACATTCAGGATGGTCTATAAATATTGTAGAATCCATATTTGCAAAATTATAATCATATACATATTCTAACATACGTTGATCATAATCTAAAGTTAACCATAAATATTCAACGGGTAGTTGTATTATTCTAATCCAAGTTAGCACACCTTTTGTATTAAAAATTAGAGATAATACTCTATCATCAGCTTTTCCATCATTTATAGGATTTTCTGCTGCACGGATCCATAAATTGATTAATTTCTTAGATTCTTCAGATGATGAAAAAAACATAGTGCCTCCTGATGTTTCAAAATTATATGGATCATACATAATACTTTCTTCCATTTTCCAACTTGAACGAGGATCTATCCACCAACCTCTTGCCATAAAATCTACATTTTTTATATCAAAAATTGCTGGATATTTTCTTATATTCATATCTCCATCTATATAGAGTACTGATCTTCCACTACAGATCTTTAATGCTTTCTCAATAAATTTTGGTTTAGCATTTATTGCTAATTGATAACCACCTTCTTGGGTAAATTCAGGATATTCAACTGCTAAATAGTTACAGTTATTTTCTCTACATGACTTTTCCCAGTTTGATATCATATCCTCAAATTTAATAGGCGGTAAGTATTCCAATAAATTTATTAATTCATCGAAAATAGACTCATTTGCTCCATTAGGTTGTTGGTGTTTTTTTTTAAGTACATCAATAATATCTTTATTAATAGTTTCTTTTTCTTTTTTTAATTTCATTACTTTATTGGCTAAAATACCCAAATCTATATCTATTTTTTTTGCTGGTTCTATTTGTCCAGCTAAAATAGTTGTATAATCTTTTAAAAAATCATCTTCATCTTTGCGTGTAAATAATAATAACTGAAGTTGTTGTATTTTTTTTAAATGTTCTTGATTTTTACTCTCTATTTCTTGTGTTCTTTTATATTTTAAATATTCTTTTTTAGATGAATCATATTCTTGTTGTATTTTATATAATTTTTTTAAATTATCACTGTTTCTTAATATACCTTTAATTATAATACCTGCTATTTCATATGTTAATGATTCAGGTGTTTTTGATGTTATATCCTTAGCAAAGTCAGGATATTTTTTTTTTAATTCTGCAAATCTGTCTGGTATCTTTTCATCTATTTTTTTATAATCACATATATCATTAATATAATGTTTTACTAATTTGTTACTAATTGCATCATATAGTCCTTCAAAAATTTTTGGATATTCCGATAAATTTTTAAATATAGTACTAATTAACTTATCTTCGTCTACAGTACCTCCTGTTTTATAAATCTCTCTTCCAACTGCTGTATTAATTAATGAAATCATATAATTATTTATTTTTTTAAGATAATCTTCATAAAATGAAGTACATGGTCTAGCTGTATTTCTATTTAATTTACCACTTCCCCACCAATATGTTATTACTACAAAATTGCTATCGTTATTTACAATAGTAGGAACTTTATCTGTATTATCAACTATTCTACTTACTTTTTCATGAATAGCTTTAGACATATAATATTTAATAATAAAATATATTATAAAATTATTAATATATTTTATAATTAAATGATTAAACCAAAATATTATTTTACAATAGGTCCTGTAATTTATACAGGAGTTAATTGTTATTTAACTATTATTAATATTAATTGGAATTATATTAATATAACTACTACTATTTTCTATTTTATTACACATATTATTGCTACATTATCTATATCTGAAATATTCTTAACATATATGTTAATTCTATTTACTAAAAATAGTGTTAATAATTATGCAGTAACAAATAATATAATTGAATACCCTATTATTATTAACTATAATTTAAAAGCATTCACAAACCGAGATATTGATCAATGTTTTTCTAATATGTATGATGCATATATTAATAATGTATTTAATAATACAACAGCGGTTTTAATATCAGTAACTGATAGTATTGAATTGAAAGAATATGAAAAATCTCTATTATATGAATACAGGAAGAAAATAGTAAATTTTCTCTCAAACAAAGGAGAGGAATATCTCAAACATCCTAATACTAATCCATGGTGGAAAAATTATTATATTACATCAGATAAATTATTGAGTTTTTGTAATGAAAAGGCAAATAATTTTATATTAATTTTTAGAGAGACTAATGTATTAAAAAAATGTGGACAATATCAAGATTTAATATGCTTTACTCAAGGGTATGATAAACCATATACTTACAATGATTTTATGATATATGGTACAAATATACGTGTACCTAATAAAATGTTTACATTTTTAGATAGAAGTGATTATGACACATTATATAATAAAAAACATAAATATACATTAGTGCTTGATTCAGATAGTATAGTACCAGATAACTTTCTAGAAAAAATAGTTAATATTGCTGAAATAAAAAATGAGTATGATATTTATCAACCTAAAATACAACTAGTAGATAATAAAACTATTTTTCAAAATATACAAAAAATTTGGTTAGAGAATTCAAATCTTTCATATACAACAATAAGTAATTATTTTAATCATAGTGCTTTTTTTGGAAAAGGATTAATTAATAATAAAAAATATTTAGAAAAATGTATTGGTACACCTGATAATCTAATAGAATATGTACCAGCGAATGCTGTTAGTCATGATACATTTGAAGCTATGTGTATGAATACAGTTTATATTCCAGAATGTTCATTATATGAAGTATCACCTAAAACATATTTATCTTGGAATTTTAGAGAGATTAGATGGAGCATAGGTGAATTAATAGTTGCTAGTCATATATTCCCTAAATTATGGAAAGCTCATTATAAGATGTCTCGGCACAATTATCATTTATCATTTAACAAGATGTTTTTTGCGCTATCATCATTTAGAATTTTAATAATGTGGCCTATTTTACTTATATTTATAATACTTAATTCATTTATGCCATTTTATAACTATTACACTTCATTTATATATATAATTTCAACAACTATAGTAATACCTAATTTAATTAAACTATATTATGGTTCAAAAAATATACATATTTATATTGTAACTTCAATAATACATGTATTACCGGAACCATTAATAGGTACAACTAGATTAATAACTTCACTATATAAAATAATAAAAGGTAATTTTGTTTGGTTACCATCTACAATTATTGAATTATCTCTATCAAAACAAAATAATTTGAAATCATCTATCTATTATTTTGGAACATACTCTATTATATCAACTACATTATTAGTGTTATATTATAATCTAAATTTTTTATTGTCACTATTTTTAGTATCTATAATATGTTTGCCATTATATAATATTTTTAGTAATTTTAAAACTATTAAACCATTTAAAATTAGATTAAGAAAGATAAAAATTATAAAATAATAAGTATTAAAGCTATAATTATTATTTTACATAATGTCTATTACTGAACTACATAATAAAATAGATGAATTATATGATGCATATAAAGATGATAATATTATAGTACAAAAATTAAATAACTATATAATAAATGAATTACCAACAATATTATCAAATACTAAACAGTCTATTATAAATCGTAAAAATAGAAAGTTGTTATTACAAGAGGCTCATGATATATTTGTAAAACAATTTATAAATAACAATAAATATTTTTACTGTAATACTAGTGAAATTTTTTTTATATATGATCATGAACATTATAGTACAATTAGAGAAGACACAATAATTCACACAATTTTATCGGCATTGAGATTGCGCGAAGATCTTTTACCATGGAAATTTAAAATTAAGACATCAATTATAAAAAATATAAAAGATATATCAATATTAAATTCATTACCAGAATCTAATACTATTCAAAATGTACAAAATATATTTATAAATATATTTGAAACAAAAAATGAGATTAAATACTTTTTAACAATATTAGGCGATATAGTTCTTAAAAAAAATAATAATAATATAAATATTATAAGTAATAACTTAAAAAATTTATTAAGAATAATAGAAAATATTTCTAGTCAATATTTTGGCCACAGTTCAATAGTTAATCAATTTAAATTTAAATATTGTGATCATAATTATAATGATTGTCGTATATTAGTTGCTAATAACTGTCCAGAAGTTGAAGAAACTATTTTTAAATCTATTATAGATATTATAATAGTTTCTTGTTACTATTCAAATCGGTTTAGTAATTCAGATAATTTTCTAGAATTGTCACACGATAAAGAATTTGTAGATAGAATTCTTTTTTTAAAAAATAATACACAAGATGAGATATTAAAAAAGTTTATTGATTCAAAAATACAAACTTCTGAGAATGCTAGTATTTCGATGAAAAATATGTTGTATTTGTGGAAATTATATTTGGAAGAATTAAAACTACCATTTATTATTTCAAATGTAAATATAAAGATTTTATTAAAAAAGATAGTAAAATATGATGAAGAAAGTGAAAATTTTATAGATTGTACTAGTAATAAAATACCATTTGTATCTAAATTTTTAAATTTTTGGGATGAGACGATTGTAGATGATCCACATGAATATTATATTGAGATTGATGAAGTATACATATTATTTAAAAATTATACTGGACTAAATAATAAAAATATATATATTAATGAAGAATCTATTCTTAATATAATTAAACACTTTTATCCAGATACAAATATTGATGGTAAATATATATGTGGTATAACTTGTAATCAGTGGAATAAACAAAATGATATTGTTGAATTTATTAATAAAAAATATAATGATGCAGTTAAAGCACAAGAACTAGATAAAAAATTTTCATTATATGAATTATATAACGATTATAGTAGAAATTATTGTAAAAAAAATAAGAATTTAATTGTAATTAGTAAAACTTATTTTGATTTATTTTTATGCAATATTTTATCAACCTATTCACAAAATATTGATTTAAATATGTTATCATTATCTTTATTTACTAATTATTAATTTATCTTTTTTTTCTAGTTCCGCCGATAGTTTTTGCGCGTCGAAGACGAGGAGGACTTTTTGAATTTTTTGGTGTTTTTTTAACATAACCAAATTTACCCTTTTGTGCAAAATATCCGTGTTTTTGTAATCTTTGTTCGCGCTTGGCAGTTTCATGCTTTTTCTTAGATTTCCAGCGGCCTTTTACATTTACTAAATCTTTAGCTAAAAGTCCGCCACTTGTTTTGTATGCTGTACCGTGACCTACTTCAGCACGAGAACCTTCTAATTTATCAAATGTTTGAGTACCAATGTGGTATTTTCCATCAGCAGTTTTACGATGATTACGCATTTATAATATTAACTTAGAAAAAATTATAATATTTGTATTATATAAATATGAAAAAGAAAACTTTAAAAAAGAAAAATTCTAAATATTACAAAAGAAATAGAAAAAGTAAAAAAAATAAAAGTAGAAAGAGTTTAAAGGGTGGAGGTAATATTCGTGCATCTTGGGTTGGAGTTGCTAACCATTTACAACCAACCGGATTTGGTTGGTTAGATAAATCTTTTTTTAGACCTTGTCACTAAACATTTCTAAGAATATTTGAAGTATTTGTTAAATTAAATCCCCAAGGAAGGACACAAGTACAGTCTCCAGTTGTTTGTTGAAGAAAAGTTTGTTGCAAATCATAAAATTGGTCAGGAGGCATTTTATACCAATTAGTTGAATCTATAATATTTAAACAAGATCTCTTAGGTGGAACTATAATAGATTTTCGTCTACCATCAATATGCCTAGCGGAAGTTCTAGCTAGATGTGAATATCTCATAGCTTGTGTTACCATGCTACCTGGATTATTTTTTGCTGTTCCGGCAAAATACTTTGGATTTTTTATGTAAAAAATTTTTTTGCAATTATCTAAATTATTTTCTGGATCTAATACTCCACTACAATCATAATAAAAAGGTAGAATTGCATTTCTAGCAATTCTGCTAAATCGACCTCTAGTCTCTTTACAACCACAATTTAATTCAGTAATTTGTAATTGAGGTACATTTTGTGCACAAGGCTTTCTAGCCATTATTTATTATAATATAAATATATTATAATAAATACTTGTTATATATAAGGAATATATTTTGGCATATCATTTTCGTATGTAGTTACTTTAAAATCACTATCATAGCCATCTACATAAACTACATCTCCAGTATATAAATCATCACATCCGGTATCTGTCATACATTTACGACCCTTATGTTTGATAGGCAATTTAATCATACCATTTTTATCGGACATTGTATAAAAATTCCATTTATCTCGATTTGTAATTAATGGTCTACCCATTAATGGTAATATCATTTCTTTATTTCCACCTATACGTGTTAAAATACCTATTTGTCTATAATTAGTATCAAAAGATTGGGTTGGAACATTTATAGGTACTCTTGACGAATATATATTCAAATTTGGAAATAGTCTATTATCTCTAGTAGGTCCTTCATATGGATTTAGTAAAACATCATTATCTACATTAGAAAAACTATAACTTGCACGAGGAAATAATCCGGTATTTACTTTATCATTTGGTAATTCTAGAGTATTTACATATTCTACTTTATTTAAATTTTTATTATTTGATAGATACATCATTCCAATAACTACTAATAATATTACTATTATTATGAATACCAATGTCATATTTTCTACACAAATTACACCTGGAGGACACTTAGCCATATATTATCTACTAATATAATAATAATTTATCATATTAGTAACTGTATTATATTGCTAAAATATTGTATTGCTAAAATATTGTATGGAGTGGGATTCGAACCCACGCGCCTTTCGACAGTAGAACTTGAGTCTACCCCCTTAAACCACTCGGGCATCCATACACTATATATAATAGTATATATAGTGTATTATTTAAATTATTTTAAAATTAAAAAAATGGTTGTAATTCTAATGTATTTGTTTTAGGACTAGTATTTACAGGAGTTGATATAGGAGGAGATATAGTACTAGCATCAATTTTATATTTAATGTATGATACTGCTTCTTTGTAAACTTGTTCTATAGCAAAATCAGTTACTAGATTATTTAAAGTAATTATTTGATATTTGATATCACAAGGTAAATTATTTGCATGTTGTAAAAAAATACTTCTCATTATAATTTTTAATTCATTACAATTTTGTGGTGCTATAACATATTGACCATTTGATTTATCATATACTCCTTTTCTTATTGCATTCTGTAAGATTTGTATATTTTCTTTACTAAAAAATGTGCAAGATAATAGTGTATCAGTCCATTGCCCGGTTAAAGCATCTCTAAAAGAGACACATTGTTTAATAGGTATTTTATCTGCTAATTGAAATTGAGGTCCAATTGGACCTAATATATCAACTCTTCCATTTGAAGCAAAATTCATATAATAGATATTAGAAAAAAAATATTACAATAATTTATATATGAATTTTCAACAAATAGTAGTTATGGTTGCTGCAATTATATTAATTGGCTTATTAACTTGGATTGGTTATGGAATGTATGAAAGTGAACACAATGCTAAGTTTCCTCCTATCAGTAGTGATTGTCCAGATTATTGGGTTACAAATAAAAATGGTTGTGTTAATATTAAACATTTAGGAAGTTGTAACAATGGACAAAATAACACCATGGATTTTAATAAACCTCCTTTTGTTGGTAAGAATGGTATATGTGCTAAATCAAGCTGGGCAAGACGTTGCGGTGTAACTTGGAATGGTGTTACTAATGCTGGTCCTAAACTTCAAAAAGTTTGTGGTTTTCAATAAATAAATTATAATATTTATTATATAATATGATAAATATTATTGACGATTTACCGAATGAAATTTTAGATATTATATTTTATTACCTTAACGCTAAAGAAAAAATTTTTTTAAATAAAAAATATTACATAAAATACAATGATTATATAGATCAATATATCATCAAGTATAGTTCTTACGTTAGAGATACCATTCGGTTAGATTATTCGTTTGTTTTTGAGTATATTATATATAGAAATTTTAATAAATGGATTAAAATAAATAATTATAACTATAAAAATATTATCTATAACAATTACATATTTTTTTTATCTGATTTTGCAAATAAAAATAAAGCTACTAAATGTTTAAATTTATTAAATTTACATTTAGAGATATCTAAACTTAAAAAGTTAAATTGTAAAGATTATAGAATTAAACGTAAAGAATGGATAGTTTAAATTTGAATAGTATTCTTGGTCGTGAAAATATAATTAAACAAATAAATGATTTTGTTATTAATTTTGAAAAAAATAAATACGATTTAACAATAAAAAGAGGAGTTTATCTATATGGTCCACCTGGAATTGGTAAAACATTTTTTATAAAAGATACTTTAATTAAATTAGGATATGATATAATTCTCTATGATGCTGGTGACATTAGAAATAAATGTATTATTGATACAATAACACAAAATAATATGACTGATACAAATGTTCTCTCATTACTAAGTAAAAAAAGCAAGCCTTTAGCTATTATCATGGATGAAATTGATGGAATGAATAATGGTGATAAAGGAGGTATTAATTCACTAATTAAAGTTATACGTCCAAAAAAAACTAGAAAACAAAAATTAGAAGAAATATCTTTTATTCCTATCTTTTGTATTGGTAATTATCATATTGATAAAAAGATTAACGAATTAATTAAAGTATGTCTTACTATACCTTTCCCTATACCTACTAGCAAAGAAATTACAAATATTATCAAACTTTGTATGCCTAAAATATACTCTAATAATGAGTTGTTATCTAACATAATAAAGTATACACAAAATGATTTAGGAAAGTTAATTTCAATAGAAAAACTTTATAAAAATAACTTTAATGTTTTATCAAATAAAGAAACATTATCACTTTTTTTACCAAAAACTCTTACTGAAGATACAAAAGATATTACCAAACGTCTTATTAATGAAAAACACAATATTAAAAGTCATAATCAAATCATGAATGAAACTGAAAGAACTATTGTTGGTTTATTATGGCATGAAAATATAATAGAATACTTTAATACAGTTGATAATAATATTAGTATACCATTATATTTGAAACTGTTAGATAACATATGTACTGCAGATTATATAGACCGTATTACATTTCAAAAACAAATTTGGCAATTTAATGAAATGAGTTCATTAATTAAAGTTTTTTATAATAATTTATTATTAAAAAATAATATTAAAAAAAATGATATTAAAACAATAAGATTTACTAAGGTTCTTACTAAGTATAGTACTGAATATAATAATTTATTATTTATTCAAAACTTGTGTCAAATATTTAGTCTAGATAAAAAAGATTTATTTACTCTATTTATTAAATTAAAAAATTTATATGATTCGGGCGAAATATTTAACTATATGGAACAGTATGAAATAACTAAACTTGATGTTAATCGTATATATAGATACATTGATAAATTTCATAATATAAATACTACATATTCATATAATGACAATAATATAGATGTTGAAATTTAATTTGTAGCTACCATATTTTTCTCATTCCATTTATCTACGATCTCTTTCGATAGTACTGCTGAATGATGACTCATATATGATTGTGGATTTTCATAAAATGCCTGATTAGTTACGGATGCACATGTTGGATATGTTGATTTTGCTGAACGATTCTTATATGCTGTAGTAGAACGAACTTTAAAGAATTTATTTTCATCTACACTACCGACTTTAAATGGATATTTTGCACCAGTTACTGCATCTAGAATTGGCGACCCTACTACATCTGAATAATATACTTTTTTATATGGCTGATACGCCCGATCTACCTCCATCTCTGGCATAGTCTTTGTTAGTGTATCCATCTTGCTACTATTTACTTTACAATTTTATTATTTATATCAATTTTATTTTATTATTTAATAAAATAAAATATTTACTTGTTTATCATAGCTATTTTACTTTCTAAAAGTTCTATGTATTTATCTTTTTTAAGACAATCTTCTTGTAATTTATTTATTCTTGTGTCTTGCTCTTTTAAAATATTTACAATTTGTTGATTTGTTAGTGGTTCTGTTTTACCATTAATTTGACCAGTAATTTGACCTTGATTATTATTCTCTTCTGTTAGTAATTGTAACAAAACTTGATTATGATTAATTTTTATCTGATTTTCATTAATTAATCTATTTAATTCCATAGGATTTCGTTTTAAATGTTCAATTTGTTCTTTTGATAATCCCATATTATTTAACATTTGACTATTATGCATCTCTATTTCATCTCGTTTTTGTGTCATTAACTGTTCTCGTTCTTTTGTTATTTGATCTATCTGTTTTAAAACATCTGGTTTCATTGATGGTTTACCTGGTTCATAATCTTTTAATTCATTATCTATATTTTTCATAAAAAAATCATATAGATCTTTTTCTTTTACAAAATCTTCTACTTTTTTATCTGATATTTTTGTATATTGTGGATTAGGATTATTGTTTAGTAAAGTTTTTTTATCAAATGTATTATGTTCATGTGAAAAGACTAGAATAGTTTTTTTTGGCTCTAATTGTATAAATGGTACTGTATAATCTTTTAAAAATGCTTTTTCTTCAGCTAGTGCAGCTGTATCATTATATCTATGTTCTTTTAATAATTCACGTTTAAATGCAAAAGTTCCTGCTGTTGCATGATTTGGTCCATATGGACCAAATTGAACCATTTTATTTATATGTTTAAAATAGATATATATTTCACTTGCACCTGCACATAGTGCTTTTGGATGAGATTGTAACATATTTACTGCATGCATTATTCTCTCTGGAGGATAATAATCATCATCATCCATATAGACTAAAATATCTCCTTGCGATTTATCATGCATTATATTACGTTTTTTTCCTAATGGCATTTTTTCATCATACTTATAATATTTTACATTAGATATATCACAAACTAAGTCTTCTATCTTATCAGTTCCATCATCTATTATAATCCATTCTATTTTATCTTTTGGATATGTTTGGTGATGAAAACATTTAATCATCGATGGAATAAAAGGTCTTCTATTAAATGTTGGTGTACATAAACTTACTAATGGTAAATTTTCTAAATTTTTTGATTTGGTTTTTTTACCCATATTATTTATTAGTATATTTATACTTTTAAATAATATTTCTATGTACACTTATTTCTTTCGCTACCACCAATCTTTGATACTATACCATACATATATTTTATAAAATGAATTGATACTATAAGGAAAAATATTACAGTTGGAATAATTTTTAGTGGTTTTTCCATATGCTTATTCATGTTTACTTTGTATAAAATTTGCAAAAACATAAATCCAAATACATATCCTATTAAAACATTCTCTTTTCTTATTATATTCATTATTACCTCACGCTGACTTTTAGTAAATATAGGTCTTATTAATAATTCAAATAATAATTTGATAACATTAAAAGATGATATCATAAGATCTAGTGACCATATAAAAAACCCACTCAATATTATAAGAATCATTTCAACTATTCCATATTTCCAAAAACTTGTTACTTGTTTAATTACTAATGATCCTAGTGTATATATATAAATAATAGGCAATGCTAAAACAAATAAAAATACAGAAACTACCATCAATATACTGTAAGTAGATACAGTTAATCCATTAATCCAAGACATAAAATTTTTAATATGACCATGTAAATCTACTTGTGTTTTTGCTAATGAAACTAGAAACCAATTTAAATAGTTATGTAATATACTATCTGAATTTTTACGATACCATTTATATGGTATACTCGCTCCCTCATTACATTTATTTGTATTGGTTGTATTATTTGTAACACCATCTTTTTGTTGTTTAGTTAAATCTTGTACAAATTGGCTTAAAATACCACTATTAACTACATTATTATCATTACATGGATTAAGATTTTTTGTACCATACGGATAATCATCGCATTTTGATGGTAATACTCTATTTATTACTTCTAGACTTGCTTCTTTTATAAAATATACGAGAGAACCATTTACAGTAAAAAACAATAATACTATTATTATTAATTTTATACTGAATAAAAATAGTTTTAGAATTTGTCCCTGATCTTTTTTTTTTATTTTTGGTTCATCTTTATCATTTTTATCTCCTTCTTTTATTTTATTAGTATTCATATATATTATTATTATATTTTTAATACTATTTATTCCTAATTATCTATAACTATTAAATTCTAATGAAGCTAAACCCTGTTCAATAGTTAAAACATTATATGTCTCTTCAAATAATTTTAAATTAAAAGTATAATCATATATTTGCCAATCAGTTTTATTATAACCATAACTATTTCCTGAACTATCACATATTGGTATAATTGCTACACGAGATGGATCTAATATTGGTAACAATGGCACATTGTCATATTCAAAATCAATATGTCTATATTTAATTAAATTCATTGCACCATTAGGATCTAAGTCATATGGTGAACTATTTAAACCAAAATTATATGTATATAATCCTTCAGTATATCCACCACTTGTTCTTAAAAATGGTTCTACTGTATTATAATAAGTTGCATCTAGTCTCTCTTCTCTAATTTTTCCATCTAAAATGAGCGACCAATTATTTAAAATTGTCTTATTAGATCCTTTATATGGTCCTGTTATATATGGAAATACACCTTTATTATTACTACTATCATAAGTAAATGGAAAATATGGTGGACTTAAGTTCATTCCTGATCCCACATATGTTGAACCTATTGCTAAACCTGAAAATGAATCTGATACACAGATTGCATAGTTAAAACTTGTATCTATTGAATATTTTGCTAATAAAGAAAAGTTATTTGGTAACATATTTGCTGTTGTTAATTCCCACATTTTTGGTTCATTACTAAAATTATAATAAGGATTTGCTATATTATTTGTCTGTTGTATAAATGATAAATCATTTATATTTGAATCTGAATTATAGTAAGTTTGTTTTAAATTTTTATAATATAGTAACTGTAACGTATAATCTTGGTCGCCTTTATATTGCCAATTTGAATAATTATTCCATTGATTTCTCAAATTTACATCTGATCTTTGTAAGAACCACATCCAATTTGATACTATATTATTTGATTTGAATCTATCTGATGCATATGCATTATGATTTATTTTTTCAAATATAATTGTTTGCATCTGTTTAATTAGATAACTTTGAGGGCGTGATCTAAATACTAGTTGTTCTTCATGATCTAAATAAACATATGTTGAACACAATCTTGGATTTGCTGTCCATAATCCATTTGGTCTAAAATATGCTGCTATATCCGCACTCAATTGTGTTTGTAAAGCGGCCTCTTGTAAAAATGCTTGATTAGTACAAGGATATTGTGTTGTAAACATATACATTTGATATAATGGGTCAGTCGTATTTATTGTACTTATAAATGGAGGTGGATTATATGGTTTAAAAAGATTAAATTGTGAATAATATAATTGTTTATAGTTTGCAGACAAACGCCAACATTCTGCCGACCCTGGTCCACAAGGTGGTACTCCACATGTATCTAGAGCATTTTCATAATCACTATAATAATTTGCAGATAAATCTTCATATATTGATAAACCTGATCCTACTTGTGTTGTATTACCTTTCGCAAAACTATGCCCATAATAAGTATTAATATATTGTCTAACATCTCTTATTACAAAGAGTTCTCTTATTGGTCTACACTCTATACTTATTTTTAATGCATTATTTGTAAGGCTAACTAATGGAAAACTTTGAGAAGATGAAAACATATACCACAAATTTAATGGTATTGTAAGCAATCTTTTATCAATTGAAGGTGTTATATTTGTTCGTATATTTGGATCTCTTGTAACACTCAAGTCTTCTAATCTATTATATAATGACCAATATATATTGGCAGAACTATCTCTAAATTGAGATATTGATGAATATAAACAATTTGGATATAATCCTTTTCGTTTGCCTGCAAACCCTGGATTATTCATTTCTGAAATATTTGCCGTCATCCTATCAAATATCTCTTTTTTCTCTTGAGTAAACTCTCGTTTTACTAAATTTGTTAAGTATTCTCCTGTATATTCTTGTATAATTGTACCAGCTATACTTATACTTACCTTTGTCATCATTTGTGCCCCTAAATCTTCTATCCATTTAAATTCAAATGGTTGACAATGTGGTATTTGTGCACTTCCTAATTTACGTACTGGTTTTTCTACTTGACTGTTACTTGGATCACGTATTTTATATATACCTGTTTGATATTCTGGAACTATATTAGTAGGATTTACAGCATATCCTACACAATCTTGTAAAAAATTATCTGGATTGTCTCCACTACTACATGTGGGATTTGCTGTTGTACCACAGCCTCCTGGCGTTATATTTCTATCACTTGGTTCAACCCATACCGGACTCCATATATATGGCATTTGAATAACAAAAAATGTATCTAATAATAAATCACCCCATCTTGGTATTGTAAAATCAAATTTTGTTATATTATTTTCTCGCAGACTGCTATTTGTTACATTACAATTAATTATATGTTTTTGTAAACCAAAATTAGTATATTTTTTATAAGTTGCTACAAAAAATGATTTTTTTGGATTTCCAGTAATAAATACATTAATATTTCCATAAGATACTATATTTAATAAACCTCCACCCATTTAAATACTAATATATAAATTAAGTTTATATTTATTTATATATTATGTTAATTAAATTGTTCTATCTAATGCTAAACTAGCTACACCGTTTTTTATTGTTAAAATGTTATATCGTTCTTCCATTATATGTAAAGTATAGCACCATAAATATAGATCTTTATTTTTTATCTGTATTACTGTAGGATTTTTTTCACTATTTGTTAATGGATCACAATTTACTGACCCAAGTATTACAGGCTCTTGCCAAACTGTTTCTACAGCACTTGGTATTGGTACTATTTTTGAAGTAGGATTTAATCTAAATTCCCAATTTATTGTATTAAATGCTGATAAATTTACCGCACCGGATGGTTGATAAGTAAAAGGTGAACTATTTAAACAAAAATTGTAGTAATACGTTCCCTCTATACCAGATCCATTACTTCTACTATATAAATCAATCCATGATATTATTCCATTATCAAGTGAATATTCTCTTACTGTACTATTAAAATATAAGCCCCAAGATATTAATATCTCTCTTGTATTTTGTGCATTATAAATTGGTTGCCAAACTATTTCATCAATAAACCCTTTTAAAGGTAACAGTTGTCTGCAGCTTGGATTTGAAATTCCATTTATATTTATTGCTCCACCATTAAATTCTTCTCTAAAAGGTAGATTTGTATAATTACTCCACTCATTTCTTGTATCCACATCTGATCTTTGATAATACCACATCCAAGATATTACTAATCCTCTAGTTTGTATTGGTATATAATTATCTCCACCTAATAAATCATATATATCTTGTTCATGTACCTCTTTTACTAAATACGATTGACAATTATTTGCAAAATCATTTCGTTCATCTTCTGTTAAAAATGTATAATTTGCCATCAAATGAACATCAGCAAACCAAGGATCTAACACTTCATCATAATATCTTTGAATTGTTTCATTAATATTAACTGGATATGGTATTGCTCCTATCTCTGGTGTTGATGCACCCGATATATCATATGCTTTATCTATTATTACCTTTGGCGGAGGTGCTTTTAAAAAATATTTTAAGTTATATATTGAAAATTCATCTGGTTTAGGTGAAGTGTACTGTTGAGGTATATTTGCAAATAATGTAATTAATGAGTCTAACTGTAAACCTTGTGGTTTTGAAGGATCAAAAAATGAATCAAAACAACCTGATATATCTGGAGCTGGTCCTACTGGCTCCACACCAGTTGTTGTATTTATAGGATCTACCGTTAATTCATTACGATCAGCATATATAGCTGGAGGTTCTCCTGTAGCTGTTAATACCCGAGCATCTAAAGCCAACGAAAATTTATTTATTATATTTTTAACTACCCACCATTCATTTACTGGCCGTACCTCTACTTCTACTCTTAATTCTGAATATTGCATACTAATTAATGGTAATGGTGTCTTATTATTTGTAGTACACCACAAATTAATTGGTACATATAATTGTTTTCCTCGTATTGATGGTTCTAATCCGTATCGCATTTTTTCATACATTGATCCAAAATATGCTGCATTTGGATAATTTCCATTACGATTTTTATAATTTTTTGGATCCATCAAATCTTCAGTATTTCCTATCATTCTATTAAAAACTTTCTTTTGATCATTTGTAAAATCACGTTGTACCATATTTAATAAATATTGACCAGTAAATTCTTGGATTATAGTATCATTTGAATATATTCTTACTGCTTTTAAAATTTGAACTCCTAAATTTTCAATCCATCTAAATTCAAATGGAAATATTCTATTTACCCATTTCATTCCACCTCTTGTTGGAGTTTTATTTCTTTCTGTAAAAGTTCCCGGTGAATCTATATGTATATTTGTGAATGCAAACTGTGTTGTACATTCACAGCCGCATGCTTCACAATTTTGAGAAGCTTCATTTACAATTGTTGAATATACACTACCTACTCCTCCTACTTCTGTATCTAATTTATGTGATATTTGTGTTCTACAAGCTGAACAAAACATCGCCGGAACACCTCCTATAGAAAGTAACGGGCTCCATATATTTGGTAATTTAAATGAAAAATATATTTGATTTAACAAATCTCCATATCTTGGTATTTTAAAATTATATATTGTTGGCACATCATAATTTAAACGTTTTTCTCCTTCAAAATTTATTCTAAATTTTTGTTGTCCAAAATTTGTATGTGATAAATACGTTTTTTTAAAAAATGTCGTTGTTGGTTGTCCTATTAATATTATTGATTCTTTACCTTCTGAAATTAAATTTAATAAACCTCCAGTCATATATATTCTATTTAATTTAAATTTTAAATTTTAATAAAAATTAAATTAACTAGCAAATAGTAACTTAGCCATTCCTCCTGAAAATTCTAAAATATTATATCTCTCTTCCATTATATGTAAATTATAATTATAATCAAAATCTGTATATTTATCATTTTTTACACTAACTATTGGTCCTCCTGGACTTACATAATTAAAATAATCATCTATATTTTCGCCCCAAGCATCATCTATATAATTATCGGATTTATAATTATGACAATCTAAATTTAAGTCTAAAGCACCTAATGTACCTTCTGCGCTAGGTATCATTTCACGCCATGGATTAATTGTTTCAAATTCAAACTCAACATTTGTAAACTTTGCCATATTCATAGATCCAGATGGTTGATAATTTGTTATTTTTTCTATATTAAAATTATAAGTATATATACCATCTTCTAAATCACCATTTAATACTATATATTTCTCTATATAATTATTTATTCCTTCTGGAAAAAGTGTCTCTCTCTCTAATGCATTACAATACAAACCCCACTCAGTCATTATTTCCTTCTGATTTCCTGGATGTATTGGTCCTGATATATATTGTAAACAAGGATTATATTGTTCTTCTATATTATTTGTACAACTAAAACCCACTGGTGTTATATATGGTGTATTTACTGATTCTAAATCTATTAATGTATATGATAAATCTAAAGCTAATATTGATGGATATGGCATTTTATCTTTGTATGCCCAATTACTATAATTACACCATTCATTTCTTAATACTACATCACTTCTTTGAAAAAACCACATCCAAGATACTGTTAAACCTATAGCATTTATATTCTCTCTATGAAATCCTTGACAATCTGATATAGTTTTTTCAAAAACTTGTTTTACTAGATATCTCTGTGGCATTCCAGCTATTCTTATTCTTTCTTCTTCTGATAAAAATGCATATGTACAATATAACCCTATATCTTGCTTATTTGGTCTTTCTGTATAATATATTTGAGCAATTTCTTTAAACACATCTTGCTCATTAACTCTTATTTGCGTTATATTTCCATTTTTGTCACTAACTTCTCTATATAGTGGATAACCAACATCACCTAAACATACAGTATTTTCTGGTGGAGGCTGTAAAAAAAATCCATAAGTATATCTTAAATCATTAAAATTTGGAGCTATATATGGAGGATCATAATATTTAAATATATCTGCAGGATTACATGGTAATCCTGTATTTAAACATATATCACTGACAAATCTATCATAATAATTTAAATCTCTTACTACAAATAATTCACTATATGGTCTACACTCTATATATACTTCTAATTTAGAATAATATAGCGATACTAATGGTATTGCTCTGTAACTTGAAAATGTTTCCCATAAATATAATGGTACAAATATTTTTCTTCCATTAATTGATGGTCTTACACCTTCTGGCCAAAATGTTCTATCTAATCTTCCCCAAGATGCGTTAGGATAATTACCGTTATTATTAGAAAAATTTGCAGGATCATTCAACTCTTTTATATTTCCTGTCATCTGATCAAATTTTTCACGACTTCCAGTATCTAAATCTCTTTGGGATTTACAATATAAATAATGACCTGAATACTCTTGTATTACTCTTCCATCTATTAAATATGTTACCTTTTTTATTAACTGTGAACCTAAGTTTTCTATCCATTTAAATTCATATGGTTGACAATAAAAATTTCTAGAAATATCTTTACCAGTTTCTGGTGAAATCGGATTACCTTTACTATTTACTGGATATGGACTAGTATATATAGGACTATATATATTTGGAACATTTATAGAAAAAAAAGTATCCATTAACATATCACCATTAAAAGGTATAACAAATCTAAATTCTGCATCTGCAAATAATGTTATACGGTTCTCATTATAAAATGGTATCTGAAATCTTTGAAGTCCAAAATTTGTGTATTTAGCATATGTTTTTTTAAAAAATGTTTTTTGTGGATTACCATTTAATACTACATTTATATTTCCTTTTGCTACTAAATTTAATAATCCTCCACCCATATGTATATATAATTAATATATTATTAAGTATATATTTATATTTATAATAGTATATATATAATGAAAGAAGTTACATATTATGTCCAAGCAAAAAATTTTTATAATCAACAAAGACAAGAACAAATTAAATTTATCTGTTTATCTATTATCATATTATTAATTGTAGCTATTATATATTATATACATTCTAAAATTAACTTATATAAAAGTAATTGTAAATTACTTAAAAAAGTTTATAATAGTACACCTACTCTAAGTGGTATCGATAATAATTCTCCTTATCTTTTACGTGATTTTTATATTAAAACTGCTTATAATTGTTGTGCCAGCGGGCAATTTAAAGCTGATTTTGTTGGATTATGTGCATTACAAACTTGTATTCAACAAGGGGCTAGATGTTTAGATTTTGAAATATATTCTATAGACAATCAACCTGCTATTGCTGTATCATCTATTAATGATTTCACTATTAAAGAGTCTTTTAATAGTATATCTACTGCTGATGCATTTAATACTATTATTAATATGGCTTTTTCTGCTAGTCACTGTCCTAATCCTAATGATCCACTCATATTACATTTTAGAATATTAAGCAATAATGTACCTATGTATAACACACTTGCTACACAAATTAGTAATATTCTTAATTCAAGAATTTTAGGCGTTAATTATAGTTTTGAATTTGGTGGTAAAAATTTAGGAGCAGTTCCTATAAAAAACTTTCTTGGTAAAATTATTATTATTGCTGATGCATCTAATCCTCTTTATCAAAAAACTAAACTTGATGAATATGTTAATATGGGTAGTGGCGCAGTATTTATGCGAATTATGCAATACCAAGATGTTAAATTTACCCAAGATTTAAAGCTAAAAGATTACAATAAAAAAAATATGACTATTGTTTTACCTGATTGGAGTGCAAATGACTCTAATCCTAATTTTAATGTCGCTAGACAATATGGCTGTCAACTTATTGGTATGTCCTTCCAAAATTTTGATTCTAATTTAGAACATTATAATGCATTTTTTGATGGCGACAAGTCTGCATTTGTTCTTAAACCTAAAGAATTACGATTTGTTCCTTTAACTATCCAAATACCACCAAAAGCTCCTCCTGCTTATTCATATCAAGCTCGACCTGTTACTACAAATGGTCCAAATGTTTATTATAATTATCGTATCTAAAAATTATTATATGACTATAATATAATTATATAATAATGTTAAATAAACAAAATAAAATATTAGAGAAAGAAGTATTACTTCTTCAAAATGCTATCGAAGAAGCTAGTAAAAAAAAGAAAAATATAGTTAAATCTATTATTATCAAAAAAATATTTAATATACTCGAAACCTTTTTAAAAACCAAGAAATTTGTCTGTTATGGTGGTACAGCTATAAATAATATTTTACCAAAAGATCAACAATTTTATGATAAAAATATTGAATTGCCTGATTATGATTTTTTCTCACCTAATTCTATTGAAACTAGTATTGAACTAGCTGATTTATATTATAAAAATGGCTTTGATGAAGTTGAAGCTAAAGCCGGCGTTCATATTGGAACCTATAAAGTTTACGTTAATTTTATACCAATTGCCGATATTACACAAATTGATAGTGAAATATTTGATAAATTACAAAAAGATAGTATAATCAAAAATGGTATACATTATGCTCCACCTAATTATCTAAGAATGGCTGCATATCTTGAATTATCTAGACCTGATGGTGATATTTCTAGATGGGAAAAAGTATGGAAACGTTTAGTTTTATTAAATAAAAATTATCCAATTGAAGCTTATAATTGTACTATTAAAGATTTTATAAGAACTTTTGATACTCCAATTAATTCATTACCTATTGTTTACAATACTATACTTAATAGTATTATTAAACAAAAACTTGTTTTTTTTGGTGGATATGCTGTTTATTCGTATAGTAAATATATTTCTCAACAAGACCGAAAACGACTTATTCACCATCCTGATTTTGATGTATTAGCCAATAATCCATTAGAATCTGCTAACATTATTAAGAATGATTTAGCTAAAAAAAATATTTTAGATATCAAAATTATTAGACACAATAATATTGGTGAAATTATTCCAGAACATTATGAAGTTAAAATAGGTAATGAAACTGTAATTTTTTTATATAAAACTATTGCTTGTTACAGTTATAATACTATAAAAGTTAATAAAAAAAATATAAATATTGCTACTATTGATACTATGTTAAGTTTATATTTAGCATTTTTATATGCTGATAGAGAATACTATGATCCAAAAAGAATACTTTGTATTGCACAATACTTATTTATTGTTCAAATTAAAAATAGATTAAAACAACAAGGGGTATTAAAAAGATTTACTACAAAATGCTATGGCAAACAAGAAACTATGGAAAGTATTCGTGCTGAAAAAGCATTTTTGTATAATACACTTAGAAAAAACAAATGTGGTAAAGAATTTCAAAAATATTTTTTACGTTATACACCCGCTAATAAAAACAAATGTTTTATAAAAAAAAATAAAATGACTAAAAAAAATAAAATGACTAAAAAAAATAAAATGACTAAAAAAAATAAAATGACTAAAAAAAATAAAATGACTAA